>ULTW01021315.1_pt1 | contig 19989 bp, 10 predicted proteins | sample 1957961 | NCBI WGS metagenome assembly ULTW01 (sample SAMEA4835744, study PRJEB28245) | human gut metagenome | biome: gut microbiome; material: fecal sample | place: Denmark | collected 2008 | reverse complement strand
CTGTAGAGGGATAGGCGTAACGATTTGCTTGCTGAAAACAAACAAACAAAAAGGCTGAGTTCCGTATCGTTATTGGGAACTCAGCCTTTTTTCTGTACTTATATTAGGAGGGTATGGCATCCTTGCCATACCCACGCAGCCTCTTATCAATCACCTTGTGGGTGTGTGGCTATGGCAGGGATGCCATAGCCTCCTATGCTCTTTACTCAAGACCCTTGCCGTGGCAGTTCTTGAACTTCTTGCCGCTACCGCAAGGACACGGGTCGTTGCGTCCCGGGAGCTTGTCCTTAACCAGCGGAGTATGGTTCTCTTCGATGTTCTCGCGAGTGTCGTGGTTAGCGGCAGCCTGCTGTGCAGGGTCGTTGATTTCGGCCTTCTGCTCGGTATACTGCTGACGCTGTGTACGTTCCTCGGGAGCTGCCTCGCGCACCTCCTGCTGCTGTTGCATTTCAGGAATCTGTCCGCGTGTGAGGATAGAAGCGATGCGGTTGTTCATATCGTTCACCATCGAGTCGAAGAGCTTAGCACTCTCGAGCTTGAAGATGAGCAACGGGTCCTTCTGCTCGTAAGAAGCGTTCTGCACGCTGTGGCGCAACTCGTCGAGCTGGCGGAGGTTCTCCTTCCAGCAGTCGTCGATGATGTGGAGCATGATGACACGCTCGAACTGCTTAACAACGTCGCGACCCTCGGTGCGGTAAGCCTCCTTAAGGTTGCACGGAATGTTGTAGACGCGCTTGCCGTCGGTGATAGGCACCATGATACGCTCGTAGATAGCGCCCTGGTTCTCTTCTACTTCCTTGATGATAGGCCAAGCAACGCTCTCGATGCGGTCGGTCTTGCGCTTGAAGGTAGCCATTGCGCTCTGGAAGGCACGCTCCTCAAGCTCGTCGTGGCGCACGTTCTCGAAGTCCTCCTCGCTGAACGGACACTCCATTGCCAGAATCTTTAGGAAGTCCTCGCGGCATCCGGCGTAGTCGTTTGTCTCGATGATGTTCACCACGCGGTCCCAAATGACGTTGGTGATGTCCATGCCGATACGCTCACCCATGAGTGCGTGGCGGCGCTTCTCGTAGATTACGGTGCGCTGCTTGTTCATCACGTCATCATACTCGAGCAGGTGCTTACGGATACCGAAGTTGTTCTCCTCAACCTTCTTCTGTGCGCGCTCGATGCTCTTAGAGATCATCGGGTTCTCGATACGGTCGCCCTCCTTGAAGCCGAGACGGTCCATGAGGCTTGCGATGCGCTCTGAAGCGAACAGACGCATGAGTTTGTCCTCGAGCGATACGTAGAACACTGAGCTACCCGGGTCGCCCTGACGACCTGCACGACCACGCAGCTGGCGGTCGACACGGCGGCTCTCGTGGCGTTCTGTACCGATGATGGCAAGACCGCCTGCCTCCTTAACCTCCTTGGTGAGCTTGATGTCGGTACCACGACCAGCCATGTTGGTAGCGATGGTTACGGCACCGAGCATACGCTCCTCGAAGTGCTTGCTGCCGTCCTCTTCGGTGATTTCCACCATGCCCTTTGTGCTGCGACCAGCCTCTGCCACGATGTCAGCCTCCTTCTTGTGGAGCTTGGCGTTGAGCACCTGGTGAGGAATCTTGCGCATGTTGAGCATCTTCGAGATAAGCTCAGAGAACTCTACCGATGTAGTACCTACGAGCACCGGGCGACCGCTGTTGCGCATCTCCACGATTTCGTCGATAACGGCTGCATACTTCTCGCGGTTGGTCTTGTACACACGGTCGTCGAGGTCCTTGCGGAGTACTGGACGGTTTGTAGGAATCTCAACAACGTCGAGCTTGTAGATATCCCAGAACTCGCCTGCCTCAGTAGAAGCAGTACCGGTCATACCAGCGAGCTTGTGGTACATACGGAAGTAGTTCTGCAGTGTGATGGTAGCGAATGTCTGTGTGGCTGCCTCCACCTTTACGTGCTCCTTAGCCTCTACAGCCTGGTGGAGTCCGTCGCTCCAGCGGCGGCCTTCCATGATACGGCCTGTCTGCTCGTCGACAATCTTCACCTCGCCGTCCATAACAACGTACTCGTCGTTCTTGTTGAACATGGTGTAAGCCTTCAGCAACTGCTGCAGGGTATGTACACGCTCCGACTGTACGGCATAGTGGTTGAGCATGGCATCCTTCTTGTCGAGGCGCTCCTGCTCGCTGAGGTCCTTCTCGTTCTCAAGAGCCGAGAGCTCTGAAGTGATATCTGGTAACACGAAGAGCTCGTTGTCGTTCACCTGACCTGCAAGCCATGCAGTACCCTTGTCGGTGAGGTCGCAGCTGTTCAACTTCTCGTCTACAACGAAGTAGAGCGGCTCAACAGCCTCCGGCATACGGCGGTTGTTGTTCTCCATATAGTACTCCTCGGTCTTGAGCATACCAGCCTTGATACCTTCCTCTGAGAGGTACTTGATGAGCGGCTTGTTCTTCGGAAGAGCCTTGTGAGAACGGTATAATGCGAGGAAACCTTCCTCAATCTTCTTCTGATCCTTGTTGGCAGCACCCTCGCTGATGAGCTGCTTTGCTTCAGCAAGATACTGTGTGGCGAGCTTGCGCTGAACGTCTACGAGACGCTCTACAAGCGGCTGGTACTCCTCGAACATCTGGTCGTCGCCCTTTGCAATAGGTCCAGAGATGATAAGCGGAGTACGTGCGTCGTCAATAAGCACTGAGTCGACCTCATCGACAATGGCATAATTATGCTTGCGCTGCACGAGGTCGGCAGGCGAGATAGCCATGTTGTCGCGAAGGTAGTCGAAGCCGAACTCATTGTTCGTACCGAATGTGATGTCTGCCATGTAAGCCTTGCGGCGCTCCGGCGAGTTAGGACGGTGCTTGTCAATACAGTCGACAGAGAGACCGTTGAACATGTATAGCGGGCCCATCCACTCAGAGTCGCGCTTTGCGAGATAGTCGTTGACGGTTACGACGTGAACGCCGTTGCCTGTAAGTGCGTTGAGGAATACAGGAAGTGTAGACACGAGAGTCTTACCCTCACCGGTAGCCATCTCCGCAATCTTGCCCTGATGCAGTACTGTACCGCCGAAGAGCTGTACGTCGTAGTGAACCATTTCCCACTTCAGGTCGTTGCCGCCTGCTGTCCAGTGGTTGTGATAGATAGCCTTGTCACCGTCAATGGTGATGAAGTCGTTCTTCGGGTTGGCAGCTAGCTCGCGGTCGAAGTCGGTGGCTGTAACCACTGTCTCCTCGTTCTCTGCGAAGCGGCGTGCTGTGTCCTTAACGATACTGAAAGCTACCGGCATCACCTCATTGAGTGCCTTCTCGTAGATTTCGAGCACTTCCTTCTCCAACTTGTCGATAGCGTTGAAGATGCTCTCGCGCTCGTCGATAGGAGTGTCTTCGATCTTTGCTTTGAGCTCGGCAATCTTTGCTTTCTCCTCGTTAGCAGAGTCCTGAACGTACTTTTGAAGCTGCTTTGTGCGTGCGCGCAATTCGTCGTTGCTCAGCGCCTTAATCTCTGGATATGCTTCCTTCACCTTCTCTACGAGTGGCTGGATAAGCTTCATGTCCTTTGATGACTTGTTGCCAAACAATGACTGTAGAAATTTGTTGAAATTCATTGTATATTATTTTTATTTTTTCCTTAAATACTTATTCGGGTGTAAAATTACTAAAAAAAATCCATATATCACCATTAATATAGGTGTAAGTTGGTTTTTATTGCAATGGCGCAACCGAACAGGCATTAGGCGCACGTATACGAATAGCCTTAGCTACGGTAGGCGCAATGCGATCTACCGTAGCCGGTGTCTTGATGTGCTCTGCCTTTATTCCGCTTCCGTACAGGATGATGGGGAAGGGTACAAAGGCGGCACGCGAAAAATAATTCTCGTTTGTGTCTTCGTTTATGATTTTCCAGCCAGGAGCGGTCTCTATGAGAAGGTCGCCTGATACGGCTGAATTGTATGGACTTGATATAACGCTGCGTACGCCAGACATTTGCGCAAGCAGTTCTTTCGAGCGTGTTATTACGTCGGTGTAGCTCAGATGACGCTGCTCGAGGAGTTTATGGTCTATGTATATCTGGTTGCGGAAGCTCGCTTCTACGTACTTCGCCTGACCATAGATGGCACCGAGGTACATATTGAGCAAGTTGCACGAGCGGTTCATGTAGAACGTGCCCGAAGGTATGCGGAAACGCTCGTAGTCGGGTCGCTGGTCTTCGGTGTATCCTGTGCTTGTGAGAACAAAGAGCACGTTGTTGCGTCCTACCTTTTCTTCGATGCGCTTGATGAGTGATGCTAAGGTGCGGTCGAGCTTTAGATATACTATCTCCATCTCGGTCTGCCAATGGGTCACGTCGGTGCATTTTGCTGACAGTGTGACAGATAACATGTCGGTAATATTGTCGCGACCAAGCATTAAGTCGTTGACGCAAGCTATGGAGAGGTCGGCAACAGCGTCGTTGTCTCCATTCGTACGTTTCTGTGTGATGCTATTGTAGGCACGCACAAATGCTTGTGCGCCTTTGGGGTAGTATGCGGATGTAGTCCATTGTCCGTTTTCCTCGTTCAGCCAGAAGGCTCCGTCGGCAGCATGTCCTGCAGAGATGACAGCTGCGTCTTTCTCCATAGCTGTAGAGTAGACAAGCGCAGCACCTCTGGTGAATATTTTCAGTTCGTCGCTGACGGTGGTGGTTGCTATTTTCTGTGGTGACACACCATAGGTTTGGTCGTCGGTGCAGAATACGGGTCGTAACGTGTTGCGGTCGAGCCACTTCGTGCCAACGATGTTGTTATAGTGAGGTGTGGCACCAGTGGCTATTGTAGCCATTGCTGATGCGCGATCGATGGGCGAGAAAGGGTAGCTGGCAGCTTCGTAGACACAACCATGTTGCAATAGTTTGCGGAAGCCTTCCTCACCATAGAGTGGGGAGAAGTGCTCAATGTAGTCGGTGCGCAGTTGGTCGATAGTGATGTTCACCACAAGGCGCGGTGCCGACTGCAAAGTCTGTGCTCGCATCTCGGTGCCAGCAAGTGCCGCCAACATCATTATCGTCGATATGTATTTGCTCATATTTATGTGTCTAATGCTTTATGCTTTGGGCTGTTTGCTGCCCGTATTTTTAAATGTGTAAATATTCGATATGTTTCTTAATAGCAAAGATAATGCCACAATTGTGATGCCCTCTGCATACGACTGTAAGAAAGAGCCTGCGAGGAGCAACAGTATGAGTGCGCTCCACGCCTTAGTCCACCAATGTATGCGGTTTTTGTGTGCTGCTTTCGTCACGCTGTAGAGCATGAAGATGTTAATGGGGTTTAGCAGCAGTATCTGCAAGTTGAGACTTACAGTGGGGTGTTGCGAGAATATCATGGCGAATAAGAGTAGTCCGCATGCACCAGTAGTAAGCATGATGCTTGCATCGAACACCCATATTATACGTTTGCGTCGATATTCCACGATGGCTATAATCAGCGTGAGTATTGAGAGGATGCTAAAAGTAACTAACGGTGAGAATACATCCAGTATGCTCATGTTTGTCTGTTGGATGCTTTGTTGCTTCGTTGTAGGCTCAAAAAGCCAAAACGAACTACTTACCAGATTGCGCTTTGTGCCGTCCGCGGATATGATGTGTGCTCGCTCGAAGTCAGCGCACAGACGCTCTGGTAGAAACTGTTGTTGTTCGAATGTTGTATAATAGTCGGCTTTCACGCCAAGAAGCAGGTCGTTGCCGAAACGTGCCCAGCGATGCGTCTCGTTGTAGTTATGTATCAAGTTGCGGAATGTGGGGTATTGTGCAGGGGTGTTGTGATGTTGAGGTGTTGAGGTATCATAAACGATGCGTCCGTTAAGGTTGTTTGCGATGATGTCTCGAGCACGTGTTGTACAATTATCGTAGAAGAAATTGTAGCGGTACACGCGGTTCTGTGGCTCCATGTTGCGGTCTACGGCTTGCGCTATCGCCATCTTCTCCTGTGCCGTCAGATTGAGCACCTGTTGTCTCACGCCACAGCCCGTGGGGTCATATTCCCACTCGAATATGTCGAAGGGTGCGATACCCATCTCGTAGTCGGTGAGTCCGAACACGAACCGCAGCACGAAGAAGGGCTGGTCGAACGAGAAAACGCCATAGTTGATGGCGATGTCTCTGCCGCTCTGCTTGTCCTGGAAGCGTATCGCCGTATGTCCGTACAAGCTATACACCTGTTGGCGTGGCCCGCAGGTGAGCAGGCTGATCTCTATCGAGTCGGCTTGTAGCGTCGGCTCGTTGTTCGGTGAAGAAGCTGTGGAGGGGGCGAAAAAGCACAGCAAAAACGCTAATGTTATGTGTTTAAATAATCTTTCAAATAGTTTCATGGTGCAAAAATAACTTTAATTTCTCACTTTTCTGCCATTATCTCGTTTTTTTTCGATAATTTTGCAAGCATTATCCTGAAAAGGATTGTAAAAACACCTCTATATACATATTATATATATAATAGAATTTCTAAAATCTAATTAGATAAATAAATGAGGAAAGCACTCACAACAGGCTTCTTTGCTGCGGTCTCTTTAGTTGCGGCAGCTCAAAGTGGCACTAATTCTCCCTATAGTCAATATGGTTTGGGTACGCTTGGCGAGCAGTCGGGCGGCTTTAATCGTGGCATGAACGGACTTGGTATTGGTTTTAGTGAGCACAACCAAGTGAACTGTCTTAACCCAGCTTCGTATGCCACCATAGACTCCTTGTCGTTCATCTTCGATGCAGGTGTGTCTGGACAAATTACGAACTATAGCGAGAGTGGTGTTAAGGTGAACGCTAAAAACGCCAACTTCGAGTACGTCATTGCCGGTTTTCGTGTTGCGAAACGTCTTGGCTTGAGCTTTGGTTTGCTGCCGTATAGCAACATTGGCTATTCGTATTCTAACAAGAAGCCGCTCAATAGCACCGATGGCAGTACTACTGTTGTGTATAGTAATAATGCATATTCTGGTTCGGGCGGCTTGCATCAGGTTTATTTGGGTGCGGGTTGGAGTCCGATAAAGGGATTGGCTATTGGTGTGAATGTTGCTTACCTATGGGGCGACTACACACGTTCAGTTGTCAATTCCTATACTGATGTCTATGCCAACACGCTATCGAAGTACTATACAGCGGAAGTGCATAGCTACAAACTTGATTTTGGTTTGCAGTACACGCAGAAGTTGACAAAGAAGGACGCTCTTACGTTGGGTCTTACCTACGGATTGGGTCACAAACTTGGTGCCGACCCAAAGTGTCAGATTATCTCTACCAATGCTCAGACTGCTGTTGCCGACACAACAACACACACCATTGGCAATGGATTGGCGTTGCCTCACACCTTTGGTGCAGGCTTGATGTGGAACCGCGCTAATCGTTGGCGCATTGGTGTCGACTACACCTTGCAGAAATGGTCGTCGGTAGCTTATCCGAAGTTCGATATGTCCACAAATAGCTATCAGCTGGCAAGCGGCCAGTTTGCCGATCGTCATAAGTTGACCGTTGGTGGCGAGTTCTGTCCAGAGGAGCGCGGTCGCAACTTCTTCAAACGTATTCACTACCGCATGGGCGCATCTTATGCCACCGACTATCTGAAGATAAAAGGTCAGAACGGACCGAAAGAGTATAGCGTGAGTGCAGGTTTCGGCATTCCAATCGTTAACGGCTACAACAACCGTTCGTTGCTCAATATCTCGGCACAGTGGGTGCGTCAGGACTCGAAGACTTTTGTCACCGAAAATTCGTTCCGCATAAATATCGGCTTGACGTTCAACGAGCGTTGGTTTGCTAAGTGGAAGATGGAGTAAGAAAACAATACTTTTAAAATAAGCGTTGAGACTATCTAAATACATAGTAATCATTGTGGTGTGCATCGTGGCGCTTGCTTCGTGTGGCGAACAGAAGGAGCACACGGCACCAGCCATACACGACCGCGACTCGGTGTCTATGATGACGAGTTACGGTGTCAATACCCTTATCTCTGACTCCGGTGTCATCAAATACCGCATCGTAACCGAGCGATGGGAAGTGAACACCGTGCGCAACCCGTCACGATGGATATTTGAGAAAGGTGTATTCTTTGAGCAGTTCGATGAGAAATTCCATGTGCAGTCGTACATACAGGCAGACACAGCCTACTATTATGACCAGAAGAAGCTGTGGGAACTGCGTAGCCGTGTAAGTGTGCTCACCAAAGACGGCTTGAAATTCAACAGCGAAGAACTCTTTTGGGACGAGGCGGAGCACGAACTCTATTCTAATAAGCCATCGAAACTCGTTACTCCCGAGCGTACGCTTGAGGGAACATACTTTCGTAGCGATGAGCGCATGACCAACTATTACGTATCCAACACTTCTGGCTCGTTCGAGAAAGGTCAGCTCTCAAGCGATGGCGACACCATCACTACCGCGCCCGATACAGTGAAGGCAACAATGCGCCTGCAGACAAAACCGCAACGCCGCCTGCGTGATAAATAATAAGAACCAATATTTAAACTATAGTGGAAGTAGACATACCTCTTTTAATTAGCATAGCTGTAACAATGGCACTATCTGCATTTTTTTCAGGAATGGAGATAGCCTTCGTGTCCAGCAACCGAATGCTCGCAGAGATGGATCGCGAGGGAAATAGCATAGCCAAGAATATTATTTCCCGATTTTACAACCATCCCAACGGCTTTGTTAGTACGATGCTTGTAGGCAACAATATCGTGCTTGTTGTTTATGGTATCCTTGTGGCACGTCTATTTGACAATACTATCTTCAGTTCGCTCGACGATGGTATGAAAGTCACGGCAGATACATTGCTATCCACGCTTGTTATTCTCTTCACTGGTGAGTTCTTGCCGAAGATTTTGTTCAAGAATAATGCCAATAGGTTGCTCTCAGTCTTCTCCGTGCCAGCATATCTTTTCTATATAATTCTTTGGCCTATAAGTCGCTTTTCTACACTTGTGTCGAAGTGCTTGTTGCGCCTCGTGGGTATACGTATGGAGACAGAATCCGATGACGATGGCTTCTCTAAGGTCGACCTCGACTATCTCGTACAGTCGAGCATAGAGAATGCGCAGAGCGATGACGAGATAAACGAAGAGGTTAAGATTTTCCAAAACGCACTCGACTTCTCCGACTGTAAGGTGCGCGACTGCATGGTGCCGCGAACCGAGGTGAACGCCGTAGACGTGAACGATTGCACCGTCGACGAACTAATGCAGAAGTTTGTGGAGAGCGGCAACTCGAAGATTATTGTCTACGATAGCGATATCGACCATATCATTGGTTACATACACAGTTCCGAAATGTTCCGCAACCGCGACAATTGGCGCGAGTGCGTCTGCAAGATGCCCTTTGTGCCCGAAACGATGGCTGCACAGAAGCTTATGCACATCTTCTTGCAGCAGAAGAAGAGTCTTGGAGTGGTGGTTGACGAGTTCGGCGGAACCAGTGGTATCGTCTCCCTCGAAGACATCGTTGAGGAGATCTTTGGCGATATAGAAGACGAACACGACTCGACGAAATACATCGCCACACAGATTGGCGAGAACGAGTATATGCTCTCTGCTCGACTTGAGATTGATAAGGTGAACGACCTCTTCGATCTCGGTCTGCCCGAGAGCGACGACTATATGACCGTCGGTGGTTATATCCTACACGAATATCAGAGTTTCCCAAAACTCAACGAAGTGATAACTATAGGACGCTACGAGTTCCGCATCATCAAGAGTACGATGACGAAAATAGAGTTGGTAAAGCTAAAAGTTAGTCGCTAAATAAAGCTACAGCACCTAAAAGTAGCCCGATAAACTCAATTTTTCGTGCAAACATGCCCTCGTTTGGCAATAAATTAGTATTTTTGTACGCATTTTGTGGTATCACGCTTAGAGCAGCCTCATGGGGCAAGCTCCGCAACTGGTGCAAGACAGATGCACAAACCTACATCTAACGAAATAATAAATAAAAAATAAAAACAAAAAAATGGCAGCATTAGGAAAAATTAGAAGCAGAGGCGCATTGCTGATAGGCATTATCGGCTTAGGCCTTTTCTCTTTCATCGCCGAAGAGGCGTTCCGCTCATGCGACTCTGCAAGCGCTGATAAACATCAGCAAGTAGGCGAAGTGTTGGGCGAGAAAATCAACGTAACAGAGTTCCAGAAACTTGTTGACGAGTACACAGAAGTCATCAAGATGCAGCAGGGACAGGAGAACCTCAACGAAGACCAGCTCAATCAGGTCAAGGACATGGTTTGGAACACATACGTTCAGACCAAACTCATACAGAACGAGGCACACAAGCTCGGTCTTACTGTAACAGACGCTGAGCTCCAGCAGGTTCTTGCCGAGGGTACTAACCCTATGCTTCAGCAGACTCCGTTCTTCAACCAGCAGACAGGTCGCTTCGACGTGAACGCTCTGAAGAAGTTCCTTGCAGAATACAAGACACAGCAGACAGCCAATCCGCAGATGGCTAAGCAGTACGAGACAGTTTACAAGTACTGGACATTCATCGAGAAGACACTGCGTCAGCAGCTCCTCTCGCAGAAGTATCAGGGTCTGTTCGCTCACTGCTTCCTTTCTAACAAGGTAGAGGCAAAGATGGCGTTCGACGAGCAGAATCAGGAGAGCCAGGTGCAGCTTGCAGCCTTCCCTTACTCAAGCATCGACGACAGCAAGATTACTGTTACTGACGCCGACCTCAAGGCTAAGTACGACGAGAAGAAGAGCATCTTCAAGCAGTACGTAGAGACACGCGACATCAAGTATATCGACGTACAGGTGAAGGCTTCTGCAGCTGACCGTGCAGCTCTCCAGAAGGAGTTCGCAGGCTACAGCGCAGAACTCGCAGCCGCAGCCGACCCGTCTGACGTAGTGCGTAAGAGCACATCGCTCGTTAGCTACCTCGGCGTGCCAGTGAAGAAGGAAGCCCTTCCTTACGACATCGCACAGCGTCTCGACTCAATGGCTGTAGGCTCTACAAGCAAGGTGATCGAGAACAAGAACGATAACACACTCAACCTCGTGAAGCTCGTTGCTAAGCGTGAACTCCCTGATTCAATCCAGTTCCGTGCCATCCAGGTAGGCGGTGCTACAGCAGCCGAGGCAGCTACACGCGCCGACTCTATCCTCAACGCCATTAAGGCAGGCGCCGACTTCGAGGTTGTAGCCAAGAAGTACGGTCAGACCGGCGAGAAGACATGGATGACAACACGTCAGTATCAGAACGCACCATCGCTCGATAAGGATACAAAGAACTATATCGAGAACCTTAACACAATGGCTACAGGCGAGCTCAAGAACCTCACACTCGCACAGGGCAACCTCGTGCTTCAGGTAGTAGACCGCAAGGCAATGACTACAAAGTACGTAGCAGCCGTTGTTAAGAAGAATATCACCTTTACAAAGGATACCTACTCTGCAGCTTACAATAAGTTTAGCTCATTCGTAAGTGCTAACCTCACAGCCGACGAGCTTTTGAAGAACGCAGCAAAGAGCGGTTACACCGTTCAGGAGCGTAAGGACGTTACAACAGCTGAGCACTACCTCGCTGGCATCCACGCTACACGCGACGCAATGCGTTGGTTGTTCGAGGCTAAGAAGGGTGCCGTTTCTTCACTCTACGAGTGCGGTGACAACGACCACCTTCTCATCGTAGTTCTCAACAACATCAACCCGATTGGCTACCGCTCACTTGAGGATGCTCAGGTTAAAGAGTACATCAAGGCAGAGGTTATCAAGGATAAGAAGGCAGAGCAGCTCATGGCTAAGGCAAAGGCTTCTAAGTCAGTTGCTGACGCTAAGGCTAAGGGTGCTACAGTAGCTCCGGTTGCTCAGGTTACATTCGCTGCTCCGGTGTTCGTAGCAGCAACAGGCGCAAGCGAGCCAGCCCTCAGCGGTGCTATCGCAGCTACAGCAAAGGGTAAGTTCTCTAAGCATCCGGTTAAGGGCAACGCTGGTGTTTATGTGTTCCAGGTAACAAATAAGACACAGCGTCCTGCTAAGTTCGACGAGAAGGCAGAGATGCAGCGTCTCAGCCAGCGTCAGATGCAGATGGCAGGCAACTTTATGAACGAGCTCTACATCAAGGCAAACGTAGTGGACAACCGCTACCTCTTCTTCTAAGGCTCATATAACAATAACATAAAAAGACTTTGGATGTAACGGTGCAGATCGTTACATCCAAAGTTTTTTTGTAGAAAGCCACTAAAGTCAATACCTTATTTCGGCTTCTGTCATTTTATCGGTCTGCGCGCATCACGCTTATTTCGTAAGCGGCGTGATGCGTGCAATGTTCTTTCTTACAGAGTCGCTGTTTATGCCGAGTACCCTGCCGATGGCAGCGTAGTCGTAGTTGAGGTGTTGTAGCAGCATGATAAGCTGTTTTCGGGGAGCTATATTGCCGTAGCAGCGTTCTATCTCCGCCATTGTCTCTGCAAACTCTATCTTGCAGTAAGCCATGCACAGCTCGTAGTCTTGCTTGGTCCACGTTATGGTTGTGCCGCCGTTCTTGATATGTAGGTATAGTTCCTTGCCGCATCGTGCGTTCGCTGCGCTGCTTTGCGATGCCACCATTATGTCGTTGTTCAGCCTCTCTATCCTGTCCGATTTCTTTGCACTTTCCTTTTTCAGCGACTTGATCTGCGCCTTAGCTTGTTCCAGACTTTGTTTTTCTGCTTTCAGTCTATTGTGTACCGCAATCAGCCTTTTTCTTGTTCTGTGTAGCATTAACGAGAATACCATTATACATAATAATATAATAATAAGTATGCCCATAGATGCAGATGTTATGGTGTCCAGCAAGTCTTTTATTGAGAGTGAAGAATTTATGTTTGACTGCAATTCACTCATGTTATATTTCTTTTTTCTTGCATAAAGACTGTCTTTTGCCTCCGACATTTTTGACATATAAAGGGCGTAATTTTTCAAATCGCCTCTTTTGTAATACAAAGCAGCTATCTTTTTACATGTTTCTGCTTGAGTCAGATAGTTCGGGTCGCAATCAATGGATTTCTTCCACATCTCTTCTGCCTTGGCGTCGTTTCCTAAAGCGTTGTTGTAGTAGCCTGCAACTCTATATGATACCGCATCCTTGCTGTAGTATAATGCGCTGTCAAGATATTCTTTCGCTTTCCTATTATCTTTATTTATGAAATAGTCGGCAATGATAGAGTATGCGTATCCCTTGCAACTGTTGTGTGTATATGGCAAAAGAGGAATGCATAGCAATCTGTAATACCCCACACTGTCTTCCATTCCCAAAGTGCTGCAACATGACGAAGCCATGCCAAGCGTAAACACCTGATATCTCTTGTCGCCAAGTTTTTGCGCACTTTGTAGAGACAGCTTGCAATAATGAAGTGATAGCTTGTCTTCGTCGAATATGATATTTATATATGCCAAAGCCTCGCAAAGCTGCTGGTAGATGTCCAAGTTGCGCCGTTTGTTCAGATCACAGTTTTTGAATATGAGTTCAGATTCTTTTTCGTAGAAAAGTGCTTTCGCCATGTCGCCCGCAAGTCGATACATCTCACCTTTATAGAAGTATGCTCTCGCCAATTCGTCTTTCATGTTTTTGGTTTTGTAGTAGTCTATGCAAGCGTTCAATGACAACGAATCGTCAATGAAGCTGTTCTTACCGAAAGCATATCTTGTTTTCAGCAGTTGATAATAGGCTTTTTGTTCTCCCGACAATTTCTCTGTTCCTATTTTGACAAGAGCTTTTGAGGCAGAAGCGTAATCAAGACTATCCAGCATATTGTCTATACTGGATAGTTCGGACATTCTGTTGTTGTTTGAACATGAAAACAGCGATAGTAGGAGGATGTATAAAAGAACGAATCGTTTCATTTGAAATAGCTTGTTTTATTCAAGACAAAGTTAAACGTTTTTTCTTTAATACAATCAGTCGTCTACAAGAAACTTTCGGACATTTTCAGCGCATTTTTGAAACGCTGCTATTGATTATCAATGTGTTACGTTTTTTTGTTGTCCGTGTTAGTTTTTGTTTTAGTTTTTAAGTATTGTTAATTAAGAAATAATTACTACATTTGCAATGTATTCATACTTTAATCATAAACCACTATGAAGAAAACCACACTCATTACATTATTATTGTTACTGCTGTTTGTGCAGTCAAAGGCACAGACCGTAACAGGTCGTATCGTTGACAGCGAGAAGCAGTCGGTGCTGATGGCAACCATTGCGCTCCAGACATTGGACAGTATAAACATTTGCGCAACTACAGCCGATGCCGACGGACGTTTCGTGTTGACAGCCGACTCCATACCTTTGCCGTTCCGCCTCATCGTGAGCAGCATCGGCTATGAAACGGTGATGCCCGAGTGTGCGTCGTATGCCGTTGGCGACGTGGTGCTGGCAACGAAGACCAATGTGCTTGGCGACGTGGTGGTAAAAAGCAAGCGTCCGATTCTCAATGTGCAGGGAGACAGAATAGTGGCGGACGCATCGTCCATTATAAAGGGCCGCATTGTGACATGTGCCTTCGACGTGGCGAAGTATGTGCCAGGCATTCTATGCAAGAACGACAATGAACTCTCACTGGCAGGCACCATGTCCACCACGGTGCTTGTCAACGGCAAGGTGTGGAATGGCGGTTCGGTGCTCGAGTATCTTAAGACGCTGCCTGCCGAAAAGGTGTCGAAGGTGGAGCTGCTTTACAATGCTTCGCCAGACATGCACGTTACGGGAGCCGTCATAAACGTTGTGCTGAAGGACAACAGGGGACGCGAGCTGACCGGTCAGCTGAAGTCGTCGTATCTCAACAACCATCACAACACGTTCCAGGAGTCGGGCAGCCTGTTCTACACCACGCCGAAGTGGTCGCTGTACAGTATGTATACATTCGCGGACGCCAAGAGCATAAGCCGTTCCCAATATCTCAGCCATCACACTGTTGGCAATCAGGTGTATGATATAGACGTCGACACGCGCACTCACAACTCGTCGCTCACGCATACGGTATACACCAACGCCACGTACAACGTGTCCGACAAGAGCAACGTGTCGCTAAGCTACAACGCAAGCTTCTCGCCGAAGAGCGACACGAAGGGCAGAACGACCAACAGCTATTTTAGCAATTCGAACTATACCACCTCCGGCAATTCGTACATGCACAACCTGCATTTGGCGTATGTGCTGAAACAGCTGAGGCTCGATGCCAACTATATGAGCTACTCGAACGACGGAACACAGGACATGAACTACGAGAAGTATGAGAACCCGACGGCTTACTCCTACTGGCGCAAGCAGACCTCCGACCGCTTCAACTTCAGTGCCGACTGGGGATTTTCTCTCTGGAAGACGGCACGCTTCTCGCTTGGAGCGACATACACCTACTCTAAGACTGGCAACCGGCAGAAGAATGCCGACATTCTGAACGGCGGAGCTGGCAGTTTCGACATCAGTTCGTCTAACGACGAGCATACCGCCAATGGTTATGCGGGTCTGTCGGGCACGTTGTTCAAGCAGAAGCTCAGCTACTATTTCCACATGATAGGACAGTATTACAAGATCAACGACTACGAATGCGGTGCGGTGCTGCCTACAGCCTCGCTTACATACGTGTTCACGCCGAAGCATATCATGATGCTGCAGTACAGCAAGACACGCCAGTTTCCCTCCTACTGGGAGAAGCAGGAGTACGAGCAGCGCAGCGACGAGTACACGGTGAGCATCGGCAACCCCGATCTTCGTCCCATGGATTATAACATCCTGCAGGGCATCTACGTCTTCAACAACCGCTACACCTTCACGGTGAGCTACTATCGCGTAGGCAACTTCATAACAGGACAGACATACCAGAATCCCGACCGCCTCGAAATGGTGTCGAAGAATTTCAACATCGACTATTCCTCGTCTTTGCAGTTTACGGCAACAGTGCCCGTCAGCATCGGCAAGTGGTATAATGCCAACTATGTGCTCACGTGCTATAAGGACCGCTACAAGAGCAGCGACTGGTATGGCTACGCGTTCGACCGCAGCAAGTGGGCTACAATGCTCAACCTCTCCAACACGTTCACCTTTTCGCGCAAGCCCATGGTGGCTCTCGATGTCAACGCCTTCTTCCGCACGCCTACCATTGTCGGTCTGTGGAACTACAGCCGTCAGTGGAATCTGGATGCAGGTTTGAAGTGCCAGTTCCTAAAGAATCATGCCGTAGTGGCGTTGAACGTGTCTGACATCTTCGAGAGCGGTATGCCGCTGATGAAGGAGAAGTTCTATACACAGCGTCAGACTACCGACGTACGCTTCTACCGTCGCAGCATCTTCCTTTCGTTCACGTACAAGTTCCGCAACTTCAAGGAGCAGAACGCAGGAAGCGTGGATACGTCGCGCTTGGGATATTAAGCAGGGAGCAAAACGCAGCCTATATAATGACGTAAAAATATAATTTGTATGTTTGGGTCAAACATTAGTAGGCGAAAAAATCTACCATATCTATCAGTATTGCACATACGTCGCTCATTATCAACAACATAAAGGCTGGCAGATAGGCTTGGAAAGAAAATATCTTCCAGCCTATCTTCCAGCCTTTGCTGTGTTATTAAACAAGGGGGTTGTGATGCAAATCACAGCCCTCTTGCTTTGTATATGGTCTCCTTTGCGGCGTTTATCTCCTGGAACTTCTTCTCGGCAGCCTTGCGCACGTCGTCGCCGAGCGTAGCCACGCGGTCGGGGTGATGCTTGAGTGCCATGCGACGGTAGGCAGCCTTCACCTCGTCGTCGGTAGCTGAAGGGGCGATGCCGAGCACCTTGTATGCGGCTTCGAGGCTGTTGCCGCCCGAAGAGAGGTTGAGCATCGAGCTGAGGTCCTCGGCGGAGATACCGAGACTGGCAGCCACGAAGTGCAGGGCGTCAATCTCGCTCTGCGGCATGGTGCCGTCGGCTTGCGCTATGAGCACGAGGAAGTTGAGCAGTTGCAGACGCTGCGAGTAGTCCATGTGCTGCGCTATCTCGGCGCACGACTCGCGTATGGTGTTCTTGAACGCCGCTTCGCCCATCTGTTTCTGACGCTCGAAAAGGCGCAGGAGTATCTCTTCGCCCTCGCGCACGGCTATCTCGCCGAAGTTGCGGCGCAGGAAGGTGCGCACAAGCTCCATTTCGGAGTGCATCACCCTGCCGTCGGCTTTCATGATGTACGAGGCGAGCACGAGCAGCGAGAAGAGGAACGAGTTGCGCTGTCCCTCATACTGCTGCTGGGCTGAATAGCCGCCGTATGTGTTGCTGTTTCTGTACGTGCCGTTGTCGAACGTGTTGTCGGCGTTGTTGCTAAAGCCTTCGGCTCCCTTATCAAAGAGCCAGCCTATGGCGTAGCCGGCAAGTGCTCCAAGCGGTCCGCCGTTGATAAAGCCGAGAAAACCGCCAATCCATCTTCCAATTCCCATGTTTTGTTGTTTGTTGTATTAATAAACTTTTTGTATAAATTTGTCTGTTTCTGCTTCTTCCATGCCGCTCTCCAACAACACCTGCTTCAGGTTGGCATAGTTGCGGCGGAACGCTTCGATGCGCTGCTCTGCCTCCTGTGGAGCGTAGCTGATGGCTACGCCTGTCGACTCCATTGTGCCTAACTGCTCGTTGAACACGAAGCCCGGATTGCTACTCTTCAGGGCTATGCAGCCCTGTTGTATGTGGCGGAACTTGCCGACGAGTCCGTCGGTAACAGGCTTGGCGTTCTTTGGATAGGCTACGATGACGGTCTTCTCCTTCGCGCAGTCGGTATCGGGTATGTTGATGAGTACCGATAGGTTGTTGCCGTCGTATGTGTAAGCCGTCTCTGTGCCGTCTATCTTCACGCTGGCGGGCACAGTCGATGTCACCAGTTTAAGTGTGTAGCGACGGTTGGCGGGCATATCCTTGTACGTGCCTTTGCGTGCACCGATGGTTACGGCTATGGTGCTGTCGTTGAGCGTGCGCTTGGTGAGCAGCGTGGTGGCGTACTCGTGGGCGTAGTGCTTATCGTTGCCGTTGTCCTCGTAGAGCGTAAAGCTGCTGTCTCCCTTGCCTGGATATACGGCTACGGTTATCGGTTCGCTCGTGCTGCTGAGGTTCTCCACCTTGCCGTATTCGGGCAGAACGGAGCCTGCCTTTACGTAGACAGGATATTCGTCGAGCTGGAATTTGCGCTGCACGGTCTGTCCGCCACGTAAGAGCGTACCCGACGAGAGTTCGTACCAGTCGCAGCCCTCGGGCAGCCACACCTGTTGTGTGGAGATGCCGTCGTGCATCGGGCTTGTAATGGGGTAGACAAGCACATTGTCGCCGAACATATACTCGTTGCGGTTGGCGTAAGCCTCTTCGCTCTCTGGGTAGTCGTAGTACATCGGGCGGCAGAGCGGCAGTGCGTCGTCGTAGGTGCGTCGTGCCATGCTATATATATAAGGTGCGAACTGGTAGCGCTGGCGTATTATGTCGTGCAGGATGTCGCGCTCGTGGTCGGCGAACACCCACGGCTCCTTGTTGAGTCCGGCATCCTTTGTGGAGTGGGTGCGCAGAATAGGGCTGAACGCACCGAATTGCATCCAGCGTATGTACATCTCGGGGTCGATAGAGTGGGCGCCCATGTGTCCGCCCATGTCGTGGCTCCAGTAGCCGTAGAGCACGTTAGACGCCGTAGAGTTGAAGTAAGGCTGGAAGTCGAGCGATTTCCAGCTTATTATGGCGTCGCCCGAGAAGCCTATCTGATAGCGGTGGTTGCCCAGTCCGCCCCAACGATGGTAGAGCATAGGTCGCGTGTCGCGGTTGCGCTCCATGTCGGTGAACGTAGTGTAGTTGATCCACCACGTGTTGCTGAGGTTGGGGAACTGCTTGTCGTTGCCCCACTGCTGCCAGTCGAGCCACCAGAAGTCGACGCCGTCCTTCTCCATCGGGTGCAGCACCTTCTCGTACCAGCCCTGCATGAAGTGCTTGTCGGATGCCGTCCACTCTATAGTCTTCTTCTCGTCGGGGTTCATGCCCATCCATTGTGCCATCGCCGGGTAGCAATCCTCGTCGGGCTTTATGCCATCGGCAGGATGCAGGTTGAGCGTGGTCTGCAGATTCTGCTGCTTGGCCCACTGCAGGAAACCCTTAGGAGAGGGAAACAGGCGTCGGTTCCAGGAGTAGCCTGTCCAGCCGCCGCGTGAGGGTTCGGCATAGTGCCAGTCCATGTCTACGACGAGCACGTCGAGCGGAATGTCGTAGTTGTGCATCTTCGTGACGAGGTTGCGCAGTTCGTTGTCGCTATACGTCCAGTAGCGCGACCACCAGTAGCCGAAGGCGTAGCGCGGCGGCAGTGGCACCTTGCCCGCAAACTCGGTATAGTCGCGTAGCGCCTTCTTGTAGTCGTGTCCGTAGGCGAGGAAATACCAGTCCTGCGTCTTGCCCTCGTTCGGACGGTGGGCAACCCACTGCCAGTCGGAGTCGTCGAACACATATCCGTTGGAGTCGTCGATGAACGTCCAACCGTTGCGCGAGAGGAGTCCGTCTTCGAGCGGCATCTTGTGCGAGTCGAGGTGCGTGTCGCCATCGTATCCGTCGAGCGTGCGGTAGGTTCCCTTCAGGTTGGCGTCGTCCTTCAAGCCCGGATGCCAGCTGAACGAGGTGGTGTATGGGTTGTTGGCTTTCTGCTTGCCGTCGGTCTTCCGCTTCGTCTTCGTTGAAGAGATGCGAAGATTCTTCTCGTTGAACATTCCGCTGCCTTTGGTGTACGACAGGACGAAGCGGTCGGTAGATATAGTGACGGTTTTCGGCGTGTTCTTCACCTTGTATGCTGCGGCAGGGTAGCTGCGGTCTACGGCTATGAACGACTTGCTATCAAGAAACTGTCCGTCGGGGGTGTATTCCATGCGTATTGCTCCGTCGGTAATCACGGTGAAGCGCACGTTCTGGTCCTGATAGGCGATGTTCTGGTTCTGCGCAACGGCGCACGTGGCTATTGCCGCAAGTGCTGTTGTGATGATGTTTCTTTTCATAATTGTATGTGTTTTATAGTGGTTTTGTTTGCTGTTTATCGGTGGATTG
>ULTW01062321.1_pt1 | contig 20209 bp, 15 predicted proteins | sample 1957961 | NCBI WGS metagenome assembly ULTW01 (sample SAMEA4835744, study PRJEB28245) | human gut metagenome | biome: gut microbiome; material: fecal sample | place: Denmark | collected 2008 | reverse complement strand
TATGACGAAGAACAGCTAAAACGTGCTAACGAATGGAGAGCTGAGGCTGAACTTGACTATGATTACCGAATGACAAGTTCTTCCAAAAACATTATATCACCCGCACGCTATTTACCATAATACAAATTATAGGAAAAACAAAAAGCCGGGAAAATATACCTTTTTTAGAACAAATGAGACATATTCAACATGCCAGCATGTAGCCATTGCGACTTCTAAACACCAGCGGTTTTATAACACATCAAACTGGAGCTGCTATATCTGCCTCTCGGCTTATGCCAAATAAGCCGAGAGGGCATTGAACCTCATCCGAGCCATATCGCACATGGCAAGATTTACAAATGGAAGCGTTAAAGCAAATACCAATCTAAGAGATTCCGCCTTCAAAATACAGCCATGCGTGAAGGATAAAAACAGAGACGTTTTAAGCTATTTTTTCAGATAATACTCCTCAAAACTGTTATCTGTAAAAAACACGACAATCTTTGAAATCTTCTTTTCTTGCGGCAACTGGTTGACAATAGGCATATTCTGAGCAATTGACCTCGACTCTACACCCTTGAGAATCTCATTTTCCACAGGATTTGGACTGTCATGCGGGAATAATAGATTCTCACACGCTTGATCAGACGCGCAAAACTTAGGTTTTTCGCCTTCGCCAAACAATAGCCACATCATTGGAATTTCCGGATATGTTTTATGAATAACAGAAATCACATCGTCACCAATTTTTTTGTTTTTTCCACTCAACATTTGTGAAATTGTAGGACGTGGTATGCCACAGGCATCCGCAAATTGAGATCGAGTCAAATTGCGTTCTTCTATAAATGAATTTATCCGGTCTATTATGTTGTCTGATTCGTTCATTATTGTTCAATTTTCTAAATACAAAGGTAGAAAAAACTGTTTTAAAATCCAAATTCAGGATTTAGTTTCTTAAATTTAGAATCACAAATCTAACTGTTCCAATATACAAATCGGCGCAACAGCATAATCAGCGCGACATAAACAAATGCTTCATATTTATATTATTTATTTATTGTAAACCAAATTATTACATATGGCTATTCTTGATAACAATTATCTGATAACAATCTTTCCGTATACTAAATCTTTACTTTTGGTTTTACTCTATACATATTCTGATTTATAACATATTATGATAACAGCTAAAATTTGTTTCCACGCTATTGTATATCCATTTCATCTTCCCAAATCATGCACATTATCCATCTGCTCCCAATTGGCTTTTGAGTATCACTGCTATGCTTTTTCAAATTTTAATTTAAGAAATGAAATCATCAAGATGTAACAACACATCAAATCGCCTCAAATTATCCACTATCCTATTCCCTCCCAGTTTTGGCTCCACCAATTCTCCCCTACCACATTTCAAAAACTTTTAATTTCCAAGCACTTAACCTTTCTCTGTTAAATGTTAGAGGCCTTCAGATTTTAAATTTCTGCAGGTCCTTTAATAATTACTCAGAATCCGACAACCTAATTTGCATTAACTGAATGGTTGTTTAGTTTTTCTGATGTTCTTCATCCTAAATTTTAGGATCTCAAAATCTTTCATTTTCTTTGCGCATACTCATTTTGGACAGCAGGCGATATGGCAACGCACCAAATTCCGTTTCAAGATGCCAACCAAATGGCTGGGTTCATCTACCATCACGCTGATATGTCGCTCTACGAATGGCACATTACACAACAAAGAAAGGGACAGTCCTCTTCCTGTATTCGTAAACATTACCGATGGCAAATGCGGTGGCAATAGGGGCGCTTTGGATATTCCCGTTTCACCTCATTCTGTAGTCATTGCAGATCGTGGCTATTGCCATTTCTCCCTTCTTGACAATTGAGACAACAGGAATGTGTTTTTTGTTGTCAGACACAGAGACAACCTGCACTCACAAATAGAAGAACGTTTATTGCCCGAAACGAGGGTGCAAAATGTGCTCATCGACGAGATTATTGAGCTGACAGGTGAACAGACAAAGAAAAAATACACCAAACCGCTCAGACGCATAGCTATCAGGAATGACGAACATGGCTATGTGGTACAGTTGCTCACTAACAACTTCAAGTTGTCTGCTCCCACAATCGCGCAACTCTACAAGGCAAGATGGATGATTGAGATATTCTTCAGAAACATTAAGCAGTTGTTGAAAATAAAGAGTTTCATTGGAATATCGCGCAATACTGTTGAGACGCAGATATGGACTGCTTTGTCAACGATGCTACTACCCTGCTGGCTAAAGCACGTTGTAAAGTACAAATGGGGGCTTGCCAATCTTGTCGTATCACTTAGATTGAACATATTCACGAATATTGAACTCAACAAGTGTTGAACGAGCCATTTACACCTCCGCCAGAGCTGGCAGAAGAGGAATAAATAGGGACAAAAGCTTTGAAAGGGTTGTTATCTATAACAACTTCATATTCATCGTACCTAAAAATCGTTTAGGACAATATTGCGATTGTGGATAAAAAATATTGCCGCAATTGAAGAATGCCGAGTTTTTTATGCTAAATTTGCAATAATTTCTTAAACAATAATGACAATATAGGAATAATGAATCGATTATCATTAATGGTACTGGCTTTGACCATGTCGAGCCCTACTTTATTGGCAGGAGTTGTTGAAAACTACGACTTCAAGGAAAATCACACTGGATATACGCTTTACTTTAAGCAAAGTAATGATAATGAAGCGCGTTTGATGCAATTGAACATAGACAATTACGATACTGAGATTGTAATCCCATCAGTGGTAAAGGACACTTATGGATATGAATTTAAAGTCACTGCAATTGGACAATTGTATAACGAGAAATATAACGACAAATATAACGACAAAGACATCGACTTTAGCTATATGGGTCAGTGTACCAGCATTTTTGGAAATGTCAGCAATTGTCCCAACTACATAAAAAGTGTGGCTATACCTGAATCTGTTAAAACAATCTGGCCTTTAGCGTTTTCCGGTAGTCTCAAGGATGGATATGGATTGGGATGTAAATCCTTGACAATTCCCGGCAACGTAACGGAGATTGGTGCAGGTGCGTTTCTGTTTGCCAAGTTTGAGCAGGTTTCAATTCCTGACGCTGTCAAAAATATCTATATAGAAACGTTTAATCATTGTGTAAATTTAAAAAGCATTAATTTGGGCAATGGTGTGATTCAGATTTGGGATGACGCATTCCGCGACATTGCGAACAATGCTGAAATACATATCGATGCGGTAACTCCTCCCCAAATTAGTGATTATGCCTTCTCTTCTAAAGACTATACGGCAAAGGTATTTGTCCCATATGGCACGTCGGATGACTATCGGAACAAATGGAGTACGTTCAGCGAATTGACATTTGTAGAGATGGAGCCTGGACAGACATCAGGAGTGACGGTTGGCAAAGCGCCGGCAGAGCTTCACGTTGAGTGCAATCACAGTAATCTTTATGCCACAGCGGCTTCGGTTATTCGCATTTATTCAATATACGGCACTTTGGTGCATTCAGGATCAGGCGTTGTCAATGTCTCACTGCCGGCAGGAGTATATTTAGTGAAATCCGGAACAGACGTTGTGAAAATATTGGTGCAATAAATAGAAATGATTAAAACACATCTCCTTTGAAAAAGAAGCTTATATGAATGGTCAGAATCTTAGTTATTTACATAATAGGGAGCATTTCCATCAATGAAGATAACGCCAAATTATTATAAATCTTAAATAGAGATACGTAATTCATAAGAAAACGAACTGGTCAGGCAATCAATTCTAGTTGCCTGACCAATCTTATCCCTAACTCGCGTTAATAAGAAAAAAGGCAACGAGGAAATCATGAGCGATTTCCTCGTTGCCTTTTAGTTCTGTCCTTTTCTTAAGGGAAAAAATAGGTTGCCTTCTGAATTAGAAAGCAACCATATTTTTTGTCTTGGAATTTATTTCCTGTTTGTACTATTCTTGCTCACGCAAAATATCCAATGCCATATCATATATTGTGGTGTCGTCCAAAACAACGATTCCCCCATCAGGACCTGGCTCAATGTGAAGCCCACAGTTCTTTCCGAAGGAATAATTAGTGCCACCAAAATAGTTTCTCACTGTTTGCACGTTGATGTTCAGACGGTCTGCAATTTTGTGCATAGAACCGTCTGGCAAGCAATCTTTGATTTTTCTCAACTCGTTAAAAGAAATAGTCTTCGTCATGATACTATAATTTTTAATGTTAAAAATTCTGTTGTTTAATTCGATGTCATAAATTTAGGCATTATTTGTAGTCTCGCCAAATTTTATGCCATTTATTTTATATGCTTTACAACATACTTTTGCTGAGATTTTTTTATATCAGTGAAATTCACCACATTAAGCAAAGTTTATGCTTGGTGTGCAGGACGAAGCAAATCGTTTACAGTTTTCACCGGATTAAATGTTTCTACCGGGACCTCTACAAAAACGGTGTTCCAGTCACTCATCGCTCCGTTCCACAATCCAGGCAGCTCCAACGCCTTTATCTCGTGTCCGGATTTTGACTTTTCGGAGATGAACCCAGTATTGTGGTCCACGAATTTTGTCAAGTCAAACTTATTCCCTTTATAGTCTCTTATAAAGCAAACAAGATCTACCGGGTTGAAATGCGTAGCGCCTCTCATCAGTTCCATAGATTCTGAATTATTAGTGTCTATCTGTGAGCTTTCGAGAATCTGCGGAGCCGTTGTGCCATCTTGGCTGAATGCGATATAAGGGCCGCCGCCTGGCTCTCCTTCGTTTTTAACCACACCGCAAACGCGGATAGGTCTGTTTAATTTGTGCTTCAAATACACGACCAGTTCAGAGTCTTCAAGGTGTTTTACGTTTTCATATCTGACACACAATCTGCGCTGTAGGAATCTTACAATCTCAAGCACTTGCTCCATTGTGTATTTTCCGCTGTCAAGGAGTTCAAGATATTCAGCAATTTTTTTCTGCACTTCAACAAGAACACCTCCAATAATTTTCTTATATCTAATTGTCGCTTTCCTCGAAGTGCTTGGCACCACATTGTCAATATTCTTAATAAATACGACATCTGTGTCTACATCGTTAAGATTTTCTATCAATGCACCATGCCCTCCTGGACGAAACAATAATTCTCCGTTCTCTCGGAAAGGTGTATTGTCTTTGTTGACGGCAATCGTGTCGGTGGAAGGTTTTTGTGTTGACAAAGTCACGTTGTACTCACATCCGAATTTTGATGCCATCACAGGCATAGCTTCTTTCAGTTTATCGTCGAAAAGTGACTTGTGCTCCTCCGATACAGTAAAATGCAGATTCACCTCGTTCGAGGAATTTTTAGCATATTGAGCGCCTTCCTCAAGATGCTCTTCCATGGCAGTATGCACTTCCGAGCCGACCTTGTGAAAATCGAGCATCGCTTTTGGAAGACTTCCGTAGTTCAAACCTTTCGGCATCAAAAGACAAGAAACGATGGTTTTGTATTTCCCGTCTTTCATCAATTGATCGATTGTCGCGCCCTCGGTTTCCTCCAGTTTTGCATTCAGCCTGTCATAGAAAGCAAATTTATGAATCTCATCGAAGAAATTCTTCATAAAGCTGTCAGTTGGGACATCCCTGTCACCATCAACGAAGGAGAAAAGATTCTTAAACATTCTACTTGCCGCACCCGATGCCGGCACAAATTTCAAGATATGTCCGCCCGCAGCCAAGTAACTCTCCCATTCGTTAATGAATTTTTCCTCCTCGGCCGCGCCTAAGCGCAAAATTCCATTACCCACCGTCGCTGCTGCCGACAATTTAAGGAAAGGGAACCCTTTTTTGAATGCATCTAACTGCCTTTCAATTTGTTCCACACTCAAGCTATGGTCTTTAATTTGTTGTAAATCGTGTTCTGTAAACATAGTTTTGAATAAATTGTTATATTAGGCACTCAAACTTACTAATTTTTACCGTAACAAAGGCTATAAATTGACAAAAAATTCGTAAGTTTGGAAAACTTTATGGAAATAAAGATGATGGAAACATATTATACAGACAAAGAGCGGAAATTTGTAATCAGTGCCTTTCGAGAGTTAAGAATAGCGCTTGCCGATGATTTATCGTATCCAGAGATCCGAAGAATTGAAGACATTATAAAGGGCGGGATTGCGGCAGGCAAAGCCCACCGTGACAAATATGGGATAAATCCGTCGGTCAGACACTTGAACACAGCACTACTCCTATCCCGATATGTGGGAGCCGACAGGAATATGATTATAGCCACATTGCTTTATCAAATATGTTCCGACGACTACTTTTCCCTTGAGGATGTCAAGGCGGAATTCGGAGATGACGTCCGCTCGATTATACATGGACTGAAGAACGTTGCTGATCTTTACAAGAAACAGACAACACAACGCGATGAGAATTTCAGCAAACTTATGATGGCATTTGCTGAAAATATCCGTGTGATTATAATAATGATTGTCGATCGTCTTGCGTTGATGAAAGCAATCAACCACCATCCCAATCAGAAGTTCGTGTTTGACATCGCATCGGAGTCTCTCTATCTTTATGCCCCATTGGCAAACCGCTTGGGCCTTTATAAAATCAAGTCGGAATTAGAAGACATGTCTCTGAAATACACAAACAGAGATTTATATACACAAATCGCCCATAAGCTCAATGAGTCAAAGCAGGAACGAGACAAATATATTGCCGAGTTTATCGCTCCGATTAAAAAGAAGCTTGAGGATGACGGCTTCAAATTTGAGATAAAAGGGCGCACCAAGTCCATCTATTCCATTTGGAACAAGATGAGGAAACAGAATGCGGAACTCAAAGACATCTATGATCTGTTTGCCATACGAATCATTATCGACACCCCTCTTAAAAACGAGAGAAGCGACTGTTGGAAAGCCTTTGCCATTGTGACAGACATGTTCAAGCCAAACCCTTCAAGATTGAAGGATTGGATATCTATTCCAAAATCGAACGGATACGAATCGCTGCATACTACGGTAACCGGTCCAGGCCAACGCTGGGTGGAGGTTCAAATACGCACGCAGCGTATGGATGAAATTGCAGAGAAGGGTTTGGCTGCCCATTTCAAGTATAAAGGTGTGAAGAGCGAGAAAAGTCTCGATGATTGGATGGCAAACGTTCGCGATCTTCTTGAAACATCGGGGAAAGACACTCCCGAAATAATGAAAAAGATGAATATGGACGTCTACGATAAGGAAGTATTTATATTTACTCCTAAGGGCGACTTGTTCAGACTGCCTCTTGGAGCCACAATTCTTGACTTTGCATTCGCCATACATTCAAAGATTGGCTGCACCTGCATTGGCGGGAAAGTCAACGGCAAAACACATAAGATTAATTATGAGTTGAAAAACGGCGACACCGTCGAAGTCCTGACATCATCCACACAGCAGCCAAAGCAGCAATGGCTTTCCATAGTGACGACCTCCAAGGCAAAAAATAAAATCCGCCAATCGCTTAACGAAATAAGCAACCGTTCAGCGGAGTTTGCCAAGGAATTGCTCCAACGACGTTTCAAGAATCGGAAAATCGAAATAGAAGAAGCCATTCTGACAAAAGTAATAAAACGGCTTGGATACAAACCCGCCACAGACTTCTATAACGAGATATCAAGTGAAAAACTTGACATCGGGCAAATTGTGGACAATTATGTCGCTTTAAAAGAAAAAGAAGACGAGACCCAACAGATTGCATCCAGTCGCTCCGCGCAAGAATTTGTTATGCAACCGCCTACACTGTCAAGCTCCGAATCCAGCGACGTGGTGATTATTGGAGAAGGCATAAAGGGAATAAATTTCAAGCTTTCAAAATGCTGTATGCCTATTCAAGGTGACGATATTATGGGATTTATAGCAAGCGACGGCGCCATAAAAATCCATAAGCGCGGCTGCCCCAATGCACGCCATCTGATGAACCGCTATCCATACCGCACCATCAAGGCAGCATGGAGTGAAATTGTCGGCGGCAACCAATTTGCAGTGCCGTTAAGCATCATTGGCAATGATGACATTGGCATTGTTAACAACATAACGTCTTTAATAACTAAAGAAAAAAGTGTATCTTTGCGTAGCATTGCCATCGACTCGAATGACGGATTGTTTCAAGGGCGTCTTGTCGTCGGAGTCAACGACACTGTTTCACTCAATAATCTGATAAAGAAAATAACAGCAATAAAAGGAGTAAAAGATGTTAGACGCAACAATTAAACATATATTTCAATATACGCTACTTTCAGCATGCCTGTTTTGTTCGTTTTCCTGTGGCAACAGCAAGCAGGCAGAGGATTCGGAGAAAGCAGAACAAATAATGTCGGAAATAAAAAGTATGTATGCCGGAAAGGACTACGACAATGCGATGTTGATGATTGATTCTTTGATGAAAACATATCCTGGTTTGATCGATGTGCAACGTAAAGCAATGCATATACAAACTATGATTACAGAAAAGAGGACTTTGGCAGACAGCATTGCAAACGAGAAAGTCCTTGAGCAAAGTATGGCTGCGGCAGACTCTATAAAGCACAATCTTAAGTTTGTAAATAGTGCAGATATGGTAGAAGGATATTTTGTTGACAAAACTATGCCCGACGACGGAATCCCTTCTGTAACAGGAATCGTTGCCAGGGTTGCAGAACACGGAGACATTTCCCTCCTGTCTTCATTGAGAGGACATCGCATCAGACATACGCGGATTTGCGCCATAGCCGACACCGCCAACGTCGCTACTGGCAACGTACCGCCCTCAAACTCGAGAAACTACCATTACAACGACAATGGACAGAATGTTGAGCTTGTCACGTTCAACGCTCAGGAATGTGGGGATTTTCTTTCTTTCATCGCTCAGAATACCGCACTTCCAATAACTATTAAATTTGTCAACGGTTCAAAGAGTTACAAACAAGCGCTTTCACAGAAGGAAAAGAGCGCTATTAAGAATGTTGTCAATTATGCAACCGCAATAACGGCAGCCCATGACGCCGCTAATATGAGACTTAAATTTGCTCGTAAACTGCAATTGGCACGTAAGCAAATAAAGCAGACCGCAACAAACATACAGGGTGGCCGCTAATATAATCTGAATAAAAAACGTAATATATATGGGATTTTTTAATTTCTTCAGCAAGGAAAAGAAAGAAACGTTGGACAAAGGCTTGGAAAAGACCAAGCAAGGTTTGTTTGACAAGCTTAAGCGGGCGGTTGCCGGCAGGTCCAAAATCGATGATGATTTTCTGGACAATCTGGAAGAGGTGTTTATAACATCTGATGTTGGTGTGGAAACGACTCTCAAGATTATAGACCGGCTGCAGAAACGCGCTGCACGCGATAAATACGTATCGACATCGGAGCTGAATACGCTGCTTCGTGATGAAATAACAGAAATGCTTGCGGAAAACAACAATGCCGACACTCCCGACTTTTCCGTTCCGTCCGACAAAAAGCCATATGTAATAATGGTTGTGGGCGTAAACGGGGTTGGAAAAACGACTACTATCGGAAAACTTGCATACCAGTTCAAGAAGGCGGGCAACAAAGTCGTTTTGGGAGCCGCCGACACATTCCGTGCGGCAGCCATTGAACAATTGCAGATATGGGGCGAACGGGTAGATGTGCCTGTTGTCAAGCAGCAAATGGGCTCTGACCCTGCGTCGGTCGCGTTTGACACCGTAAGCTCGGCCAAAGCCTCCGGTGCAGATGTTGTGATAATCGACACAGCCGGACGCTTGCACAACAAAGTGGGATTGATGAAAGAGCTCTCGAAAATTAAAAATGTTATGCAGAAAGTTGTTCCCGACGCACCTCACGAAGTGCTTCTGGTGCTTGACGGCTCTACTGGGCAAAATGCATTTGAACAAGCAAAACAATTTGTTGCTGCGACAGAGGTAAACGAATTGGCTATAACCAAACTCGATGGCACCGCCAAAGGTGGCGTAGTGATTGGCATAAGCGACCAGTTTAAGATTCCAGTCAAATATATCGGTCTTGGTGAGGGACTCGAGGATTTGCAGATTTTCCGCAAAAAAGAATTTGTTGATTCTTTGTTTTCCTAATCAGAACGGTTTGAAATGGATAAAAAACGTATAGATGTCATTTCGCTTGGATGCTCAAAAAATCTCGTAGATTCAGAACGCCTTCTTAAGCAATTGGAGCTTTCTGGTTTTCAAGCATTCCACAATTCAGACAACGTAGATGGCGACATAGTTATCATAAACACATGCGGATTTATCGGCGATGCCAAAGAAGAATCAATAAACACGATATTGACCTATGCCGAGGCCAAGAACGAAGGTCGCATAAAGGAGCTCTATGTTATGGGATGCTTGTCTGAAAGATATCGCGACGACTTATTGGCCGAGATTCCTGAAATAGACAGAGTCTATGGCAAGTTTGATTGGGTAAACATTGTATCCGACATAATCAAGCGCAATCCCGCGACAATGCCTTACGATAGAGTCATAACCACCCCCTCTCATTACACATATCTCAAAATTGCCGAGGGCTGCAATCGTTTTTGTGCATTCTGTGCAATTCCTCTGATTACTGGCAGATACAAGTCGCGTCCTATTGAAGAAATCCTTGAAGAGGTAAGAATGTTGGTGGAAAAAGGAGTAAAAGAATTCAACGTCATTGCCCAGGACTTGTCGTCCTACGGTCTTGACATATACAAGCGGCTTGCCCTTCCGGAACTTATCGACAGGATGGCGGAAATTGACGGAGTCAAATGGATTAGGCTGCACTATGCCTACCCTTCCGAATTCCCGTATGAGATTTTGGACGTAATGGCAAGACATTCCAATGTGTGCAACTACCTTGACATCGCCCTTCAGCACATCAACAACGATGTATTGAAGAATATGCGCCGCCACATCACAAAAGAGGAAACTCTCTCGCTAATACGCACCATTCGTGAAAAAGTGCCTGGGATACACATTCGCACCACTCTGATGGTGGGCTTCCCTGGAGAAACAGAGGAAGCGTTTAATGAGCTTAAAGAGTTTGTCAGAGAGGCGAAATTCGAGCGTATGGGAGCTTTCGCCTATTGCGAAGAAGACGACACATATGCTGCCAAAAATTTCTCAGACAGCATTCCGCAAGAAGTTAAGGAAAGTCGCCTTGAGGAAATTATGACAATCCAGGAAGATGTGGCCTTGGAATCCAACCAATCTAAAATCGGTAAGACTATGACTGTTGTCATCGACCGTGAAGAGCCCGACTATTTTGTCGGTCGTACAGAGTTTGACTCTCCAGAGGTTGATCCTGAAGTGCTGATTGACAAGGATAACCGGTTGACAGTCGGAAATTTCTATGATGTTGAGATTACTAACGCTCTACCTTTCGAGCTAATGGCAAGACTGAAAGACTTCTGATGGAGACATTGCGGAAAGCCATAAATAAAGCTATAAAAAACAATATCACATTCTACGCCTATCGTCTCCCAGACGATAGGCTTTACCATTTTTCGGCACCTATAACCAGCCAGACATGCGAATCTGAAGGTTTTAAAGTCTCGCCATTCGACGATTTCCGACACCCAAGCGTATTCATCCCCAAGGGTCTGAATGCTTACGATTTCTGCAATTGCGGGACTGATTTTTGCATCAAGGCGTCAACCGAATCCATCGGTGATTTCTCAGAAACGACACGCAAAGAATATGCTTCTTCTTTTCAGCAATGCATGAAAGCATTGAGAAATGGCTCTCTTGAAAAAATCGTACTCTCCAAAGTAATCAAATGCGAATATCCAACAATTGATTGGGGATTGGCCTTTCAGCAGATGGCAGAAAAATACCCTCAGGCTTTTATCTTCATCTTCAATGCTCAAGAAACAGGAGCATGGGCTGGTGCTTCGCCTGAGACATTGGCTCGCTTTCATGGTTCCCAGTTCTACACTATGGCGTTGGCGGGAACAAGACTTGCTGCTGACAACGACAAAGAATGGGGCATAAAAGAGATTCAAGAACAGGGATATGTGACCGACTACATAGAGGACATATTTCTCAGAAACGGCATAACATACACAAAATTTCCAAGAACGACGTTGACAGCCGGACGCGTGGCACACCTTTGCAATAGGTTTGCCGCAAACGTTGTCTCTATGAGTGCCGCTGAATTGCTGGTCAGTGAGTTGCATCCCACCCCTGCCCTTTGCGGTTTGCCTACCGCCATTGCAAAAACAGCCATTTCGAAAATAGAATCACATCCGCGCACGTATTATGGCGGATACCTTGGACCGATCACGTCATCTGGCTTTGACTACTTTGTTAATCTTCGATCTTTGACATTTGACAAAGACAGCCAAATCTTATTCTGTGGAGGAGGGCTGACGGTTGATTCCGACGAAGATTCGGAATGGTCGGAGACGGAAGCAAAGTCACAGACTATGAAAACGATATTATATTCTTCGAAGGTGTAATAAATAAAAGCGAGTGCGCAGACAACACGTCCACGACCTGCTTATGCCTATTTCATGTATTCTCTACTTATTGTTGTAGTTGTTCATTGCAAAGCCAAGACCTGACAGGCAGAATGTTTTCATCGCCTCCACCGCCACTTCAATTCTTGGCTCCAGCAGTTTCTTTTCTTCAGCCGAGAAATGCCCGAGAACAAAATCCACCTGTGTGCCTTTGGGGAAATCGTTGCCAATGCCGAATCTCAATCTGGCATAATTTTGAGAGCCGAGCATCTGCGCAATGTTTTTCAAGCCATTATGCCCCGCATCGCTCCCTTTTCCTTTAATGCGTATTGTTCCCAGCGGCAAAGCCAGATCGTCGACAAGAACCAAAACATTTTCCAATGGGATATTCTCCTTGTCCATCCAATACTTTACAGCGTTGCCACTTAGGTTCATGTAGGTCGATGGTTTAAGCAACAGCAGTTGTTTATTCTTGACCCGAGTCTCAGCAACATCGCCATATCGCTTGGTCTCAAAAGCAATATTGGATGCTTTGGCAAAAGCATCCAATATCATAAATCCCATATTGTGGCGGGTTTCTTGATACTCAGCACCAATATTACCCAATCCTACAATAAGATATTTCATCTTGCTGGCTTAGTTTATTTCGCAGCGGCAGCAGCTTGAGCGGCACCACGAGCGGCACGAGTCAACTGAACTGCACAAACAACAGCGTTCTTTGCATTTGTCAATTCAAGACCTTCGAAGCTAAGATCGCCAACCTGCATCGTCTTACCAAGACCCAAGTTGTCAACGTTGATAACCAAACGCTCTGGGATGTTTGTATAAACTGCTTTAACCTTAAGTTTCTTCATAGAAAGGCTCAATTTACCACCGGCTTTAACACCCTCGGCGTGACCTTCCAACTTAACAGGAACCTCGATTACTACCGGTTTCTTATCATTTACTTCGAGCAAATCGATATAAAGGATCTCATCCTTTACTGGGTGGAATTGGATTTCCTTAAGAATTGCAGTCTTTTTAGCTCCGTTAACATCCAAATCAATTGCGAAAATTTCCGGAGTGTAGATCAATTTACGAACATCCTCTGCCTTTACAGCAAGGCTTGTAACGATGATACCCTTGTTGTTGCCAAGGTCTACTACACGCTCGCCTTCTTTCAATGCGCCTGCATATGGAAGGTCAACTCGCTCACCACCAATCAAACCAACTGGGATAAGACCTGCGTTACGCAACAATTTTGATGCTTTCTTGCCAATTTCTGTTCTTGGCTGAGCTGATAAATTGTAAGTTTTCATTGTTTTTTAAAATTTGTGTTACTCAAAATTAAGTGCTTTGCTCCTTAACTTCCCATCACACATGGAATCCTTAAAAAGCGGCACAAAGATACGCTTTTTTTCGCAATGGCACAAAATATTTGCGTCTAATCTTCACTGCGTGAGCAAATTTTATTGAATTGACAATACAAACATCTATTTTTGTGCTCGGTTTGCACAAACGGCACGTCCCTGTCAAAAATATCACGTATGACTTTCCTGATCCGTTCCAAGAACTTATCATTTTTCAAATCGTTCAAATACCCGTCTACTGGTTTATATCTTATTGATTTGCCCTTAAGATAGGATTGCTGTATATCATACTTTCCATTCAGACATTTATCCACATCTCTGAACTTATATACAACAGGTGTAATGTCATCTGCATAATGCTCATGCGTTGCATATGCGTTGCAGTATAGCAGCAGTTGCAAAAGAGCTTTTTTATGCGCCCCATTCGAATCCGGAGCAAACAAGTCCTCAAAATCATCAGGCTTGCTTATTTGCACATCGTCCGAACCGGTCTTGTAATCAACAATACGCAGTTTGCCTTCGACAAAGTCGATTCTGTCTATAAAGCATTTAAAATTGAACGACACGCCATCGCCCATATCCCAATTAAATGCCAATTCCTTCTCACTCGCCACATAGTCAAACGCACCGAGGCGATGGTCTTGAATTAATGCATTTTTTACATAATACATTACAATTTTTGCAATCAAATCAGCTTCGTCGGTAGGCTTCTCATAGCATCGTGACTCATCAAGGCGCTTATAATATTTATTGACAGCATACGTCACAACCTTCTCAAGTTCTATTGTCTCAACATAAGTTTTATTTTTATTTCTCAGGTAGCGGTCAAAGAATGCGGAGTCAATGTGCCTTGGCTCACGGCCATAGAGCTTTTCCATTGCACCATGCACCACAGTGCCGAATGTTGAGCTGTCTATGAAATCCGTAACCGAGTCCTCCTCTTGAAAGCCCTCCACCTTCTGCAAATAGAACTTAAACTGGCAGTCCAGATATGTATTAATTGAACTTGCTGAAAGATATCTTATATTATCTTTGTCTTCGGTCGACCTGAAATCATTCAAGATACTCATTATACGGTCCGTTTTGCGGATTGAAATTGAGGGCTCTTCAATGGCGAAAACCGAATAATCGTAAATCACCTGATGATTGCGTCCACGATTGTAAACCTGAGCAAGCTGTTTGATATATCTCGATTCCTCCCCGCTCGACACTCCCTGCACTCGCGAATCGTAAAGCAGAAACACATTCTCCGCACGACTTATCATTCGGAAGAAATAATATGCATACATCGAGTCCTGATATTTAAACGTCGACAAGCCATATGCCGAGCGAATACTGTTGGGAATAAACGATTTCGTATAATGTTTTGTCGGAAACACCTTCTCGTTCATCGACAGGACTATGATATTTTTAAAATCCAACGACCTCGTCTCCAGCACGCCCATTATCTGCAATCCGTGCAGCGGTTTTCCTTCAAATGGCACAATTGCCCCCGACATTGTGCGCGACAGAAGGAAAAACAACGATTGCTTTTCTACATGCACGTTGAATTTATTTATAACGGTCTTTATCTGATTGAGGGCCTGCATGTATTGCACAACAAAATAACGCTCAATCAAATTGTTCTTATCCTTTTCCAATGCACTATTGATGCGGGTCAGAATCCGTTCAACATACACCATTGGCTCTTCTTCATTTATGCCAAACAAATCAGACAAATCCCGGCCGCCCTCGGCAATCATCGACTTTGGTACGAAGTATGCATTTTTACGATGAATTTCTCCTACCAAGTCATTGATTCCTGTGCCGCCAACCATAACTGCATACGGATGAGACAACATCTCAACATCCTCATAGAAATACGACAATTCCCCCTTAAGCTCCTTCTTGCGATGTTCCAGATTGGCCAAATTCGTCAAAAAAGAAGCGATAGGACTCTGTCCGACCGACATACCCATAGTAATGTTGATCGACTTGAACATCTCCGGCACGGAGTCGAGCACCGAATTGACATATTTTTCCTCGGGCAAGACAATTGCCGTATTTACAGCATCGCTGACGTCAAGTTTGTTTTCGGCAACAAGCTGCTCCAACACAGATCTGACAACAAGCCCTTGACCGGAGCCTGACGGAACAGACAATATGTTGATGTTGGGCACTGTCGGCTTGCTGTCCATTATATCATATATCGACTTGAACTCCAGAATGTATTGATTTAAGAAATAAGAGCCTTTATTGTCCTTGTCCAGAAATGCCGATTCAAAATCCCAATAGAAATCCGCTATTCCAAGTTTTTTAAACCTCTCGAATATCATTCTTTCCGCATTGGACAAAGTGCTGAATCCAACGAATATAATCCTTTCAAAATTGAAATCATCCGCACCCATTTTGTTGATTTTCTCAGCGACGCGGCGGTAACTCTGCCCTCCATACGTCAATCCTTTTTCCTCAAGAGCCTGTAGGAAAGAGTTGTACAGCTCATACATATTGTCCCACAGGTTTACATATGACGACTGGACAAACAGAGAATCTTCTTTCACCTCTTTTTTGTCAACGCCCCAATATTCCTTGATGACAGCAATCTGTTCGTCTGAAAGATAATCCGTTTTTATATTTTCCAGATTACGCATATTGAAAAACAGCTCCTTCGCATCAACCATATAACGGTCGATGTCATTGAAGTCATTCAATAGCATATCGCCAAGATGCAGGAAGTGGTCAAAGTCGTCATACTGCTTTTGGTCGCGCTCCGCAAGTGTGCGATATGCTTGATACAGCAAAAACAACTGCTCCACACGTCCTGCTTCAACCAAATCGGAATATTCATCGATAAAATCTGATATAGTGGTCAACTCCGGGAATATCGAATGCTTGTCGTTCAACGCATCCGACAAATACGACTCAAAGAACACACAGCTGCGCCTATTGGGCAACACGAAACAATATTTATATAACCTGTCAGCCTCATTCAGGGCGTAGACATCGGCAACTTTCTTAAGGAATGGTTTCATATCTACAGGAATCTACATTCTTAATGCCACCACCATTTTGACAGCATAATCAAACATTACGATTTTTGCATTTGCATTTCTTGCGATGTCGGATGCCGCACGAGCGGTTTCGTTTTCAATGGCTTCGACATTGCGTTCATTGACAAACGGGCAAAACTTTGCACTGAATTGCTCTTCTTGCGGAGTGAGGTAATTCAATGATCTGTTGCCTATGTTGTAGATGAAATTCTCGCGGAACAAGCGACTTAAATATGTCAGGAACAAGACATTCTTTTCCCGTTTCATATCGGCAGCCTCCTCCGACCAGACCTTCAATCCACGCACATCACGAAGATAAGCCATTCGTGTCAGCTGCTTGAACATGTCAAGAAACATTGCATTGTCGGCTGCGGAATCCATAAGCCCCATTGCCTTTGTGACACTTCCCTCAGACAACGCCGCAAACGACATTGCCGTCTGAGAATCAACGGCGAGCGATTGCGTCAAACATTCTGCCACAAGACTGTCAGACAGACGCTTCATCCCAACACGTTGAATGCGGGAATATATCGTGGGCAATATTTCATTTGGCTTGTTGCTGACAAACAGCAGAACCGTGTTTTCATAAGGCTCTTCTATCATTTTGAGCAGACGGTTTGCACATTCTTCCTTCATTTTTTCAGGCAACCACATTATCATAATCTTATAGCGCGACGAATATGACTTCACGCTGATTTTATGTATAATCTGACTACCCTCTGAGTTGTAAATCACCGGCTGCTTTGTCCCGGGATTTAAAAAGCCAAGCCAGTCTTCAAACGAATGGTAGCGGCTATGCGCCAAGAATTCGTTCCATTCAGTGATATATTCATCGCAAAACACCGTCTCACTCGCCTTCTTGAATATCGGAAATGCGTAAAACAAATCCGGGTGATTGTTTGACTGGTGCTGCAAACAAGACGGGCATTTGCCACATGGCTCTCCCCCGACGCGATGCTCGCAATGCACATACTGAGCAAACGTCAGCGCCATCTGTAATTTGCCGATTCCCTCCTCTCCTTCCAGTAAAAGAGCATGAGGAATCCGATCGGAATCCGCCATGTCACGCAACCGGCGTTTAACGTCGTCATGACCTTTTATATCACTGAATTTCATTTTTATCAATATATAGATTTTGCTACTTGTCTAACACTTTCTGTTGCATTGAGCGAATAGAAATGAATGCTTGGCACACCCCTATCCATCAATTCTTTCGCTTGCATTGTGCACCACTCCACTCCAATCTGCTTTGCCTCCACATTGTCTTTGCATTTCAGCAATTCTGTAGCCAGGTCAGTCGGCAAATCCACATGGAATACCTTGGGAAGAATTGTCAACTGCGAAGCGGTAACAATGGGTTTCAGGCCCGGGATAATCGGCACAGTTATGCCTATCGCCCGACACCTGTCGACGAAATCAAAATATTTTTGGTTGTCGAAAAACATTTGTGTCACAATATATCGAGCACCTTTGTCGACTTTATCCTTCAAAAACATTAAGTCGATGTCCATATTCGGGGCTTCATCATGTTTCTCCGGATAGCCTGCCACCCCATACGAGAACCGCGAGTCGGTCATTATATCCATTTTTGTTCCGTCTATAAAATAGCCATTGTTGAAATTGTTAACCTGCTCCTGCAATTCACTTGCATGAGCGTGGCCATTTTCATTTGGTACAAAACGGTTCTCATGCTTCGCCTTGTCGCCTCTAAGCAAAAGCAAATTGTTTATGCCCAGGAAGTTCAAGTCGATTAACGCATATTCTGTTTCCACTTTCGAGAAACCGCTGCAAATGATGTGCGGCACGGCAGGAATGCCATATTTCTGTTGTATTGCAGCGGCCACAGCCACCGTGCCCGGTCTGGACCGCTCCGACACTCGCTGGTACGTCCCGTCGTCATTGCTCTTAAACACGTACTCACTACGATGGGTCGTTATGTTTATGTATAGTGGATCAAACTCATTCAGTTTGTCTATTGCATTATAAATCTGCACAATGCCCTTTCCCTTAAGTGGCGGCAACACCTCAAAAGAGAATCCGCACTTGCCATTGTTCTGTATCAATTCTACTATATCCATATCTTATATTTTTTACAAACTTAATAAACAATCACAGATTCATCAATTCCTTTCGCAGGAATCTTCCAGTAATTGAATCTTTTGACTCACAAATTTCTTCCGGAGTGCCGACGGCAATGATTTTGCCCCCGTTTTTTCCACCTTCTGGCCCCATATCCACAATGTAGTCTGCGCATTTTATGACATCGAGGTTGTGCTCGATAACCAATACCGTATTGCCCCGGTCAACAAGTTTGTTGAGTACCCCCATGAGAATACGGATGTCTTCAAAATGCAATCCTGTTGTCGGCTCGTCGAGGATAAAAAGCGTTTTGCCTGTATCCTTCTTTGATAATTCCGTGGCAAGTTTCACTCGTTGACTCTCGCCTCCGGACAGCGTGCTTGATGGCTGTCCAAGTTTTATGTACCCCAGACCGACGTTCTGAAGCACCTTAATCTTCGACAATATTGACGGCATATTTTCAAAAAACTCCACAGCCTGATTTATTGTCATGTCGAGTACATCTGCTATTGATTTACCCTTGAATCTGACTTCAAGCGTTTCTCTGTTGTAGCGTTGGCCATGGCAAGCCTCGCAAGGCACCAATACGTTTGGCAGAAAATTCATTTCAATCGAGCGATAGCCGTTTCCTTTGCACACATCACAACGTCCTCCCGACATATTAAAAGAAAAGCGTCCTGGCTTATACCCTCTGATTTTGGCTTCCGGAAGTTCCACAAACAAATTGCGTATGTTGGCAAACACATTGGTGTATGTCGCTGGGTTTGACCTCGGCGACTTTCCGATTGGCGCCTGGTCAACCGTGACCACCTTGTCAATGTTTTCAATGCCTTTTATGGCTTTATATGGCAGCGGCTCTTTCAACGAACGATAGAATTTCTGACTCAAAATCGGCTGAAGCGTTTCGTTAATGATTGTTGATTTTCCACTGCCCGACACTCCTGTGACGCAAATCAGTGCGCCCAGAGGCAGAGTCAGGTCTACATCTTTCAAATTATTGCCCGAGCAACCTTTCAACGTCAGTTTTTTTCCATTGCCTTTTCTTCGCTTTGCCGGTACTTCTATTTTCAACGAGCCGTTTAAATATCCAGCTGTCAGCGTGCCACTTTTGAGCATCTCTTCAGGAGTCCCGGCAAACACAACTTTTCCACCCTTACGACCGGCCTTGGGTCCGATGTCAATCACATAATCCGATTCCAACATCATGTCTTTGTCATGCTCCACTACGACCACAGTATTACCAAGGTCGCGCAATTCCTTCAGCGAATGGATAAGTCTGTCATTGTCCCTTTGATGCAGGCCAATGCTTGGTTCATCCA
>ULTW01065998.1_pt1 | contig 20693 bp, 14 predicted proteins | sample 1957961 | NCBI WGS metagenome assembly ULTW01 (sample SAMEA4835744, study PRJEB28245) | human gut metagenome | biome: gut microbiome; material: fecal sample | place: Denmark | collected 2008 | reverse complement strand
GTTTCTTGTCCCAAACACCGAAGACTATCCAAGCGAACTCACGTTCTCGCAAGTTTGCTTCATTGCTAAGGGCAGAGAAGTACTTTCCCAACTCGTCAACATCGAAGTTGTTTTCTGCCTTTTTAAACTCTACAACCTCATTTTCAGAGTGTTCCCAGAGTTGGCTGAAAATATCTATATATTTTTCCATTGATACTGTTATTTAGTTATTTATCCTTATATAATTCTGTAATCATCATTTGAAACTCATATGATGTTATACCTCTTTCTGTAAAGACTATGTTGATATTTACTTTAGACTTTGTTATGTCATCAAAGTTTATGTCATACTCAGACATGTTGTTTTTAATACCATTTAAACTACTATTGTTGTAGGTAACAATAAAAATATTTTTGTTGTCTGTCTCACCATTGATTACAGAAGTTAAATATGGCTTGAAATAGTCAGAGTCAGTAATACCAAAAGATTGACCAAAGAAAACAACGTTTTGTGCTGTCTCTAAATTATTCTGTAAATTTTCTTTATTCTTTGTGTTGAAATTAGGATTATTTACTTTTATTATATGTGAAAGCAGTTCGCTTTGGGCAATACAGGAAGGCATCATGGAGTCAACTCCAAAGATTAAGTTCATAGGAATAAAATGACATAGCCCATGGTGTTTTGCCCAATCCAGTGGTACTGTTTCATTATGAATAAAGACAGGTTTTGTCTCTTTTGATAATTGGCAAAGATACCAAGGATTAGTATAATTGAATGTATACCAAATTGATTCATGTCCTTGGTCTGCTATCAGCATATTGTAAGCACATGAATTCTTGGTTATTTCAATTTTATCCAAATCGGTTAATTGGGGAAGATATATTCCCCAATGTCTTGTAATCATAAGCCAAGCATCGTTGATGGATTGGGCAAATTTTTCACTTGGATTTTTTGAATACTCAATTAGTTCTTCACGTAGTTTACCCTCTATATCATTCCATTGATTATCTCTTATCTTTTTTATTAGTGGGATATCTGCAATAGAACGAAATTCAAAGGATTCGCGAAAAGCTTTAAAAGTTGTATTTAAACCTAAGTCTATGTCAAATCCATTTCCTAAAACCATTAAGTTGTCCATAAAATTTCTATTTTAATTGTCAAATCCAAATTTATTCCAGGCTTCGAGGACGAGGCGCTTGGTGCGGTATTCTCCGTACTGGCGTATCTCGTTGTCTTTTAGCACACGGAAGGTCTCGTTGATACAGCCTTTGCCACAGACATCTTCTGGGTCTAGGATATAACGGAGATTTTCTGAGTTGAGGCCATAGAAATGGGCAATGATGGCATCAAGCTCGGCTTGAAGGATGGCTCTGCGTTCTGGATTGTAAATCCAAGGCTGCTGTGCTCCCAACTGTGGTAACTCTGCTCGCTGTTCTTCGTTCATTTCATCCCATAATTCTGATACCCAACCATCCATATCGTGATTGAAATAGCATAGTTCGGCTACTCGCTTCGCGATTTGCCATTGCATGGCAGATGGGATTTGGTCGGGAGTGTGAGTTGGAAGCTGCTTTGTTATAAAAGTATTCATATTAGAACCTCCCATTTTCTGTTTAACAGAATAATCGAAAGGTATAGATGTGATAAGATCTTGTAAAATAGCAGAGTTTAGTATTTGGTCTATGTATATTTCTATAATACTATCCCCCGCATCTTTATTTGAAGGAAATAGCGAGGCTATGAATGTTCTTTCATTTGTAGCATTGCTAATTTTTCTATATCCAAGCATCCATCTATGTTTCCATTTCCATACAACATTCCTTCTTTGTCATATTTTACTAATCTATTGTTTACTGTTGATAATGGAACCCAATACCATGACACAATGCAACTGTCTGGAATGTTTGAACATTCCAAGCATTCACTTCTTCTGCAGGTATGCGGCTATGGACTTTCTTGAACATCATTCGAGCCTTGGCAATAGCAACCTCATCCAAATCGTCTATTGTCGCATCTGGTACAATTTCTGCAGACCAGTCCTTTGCTGCGTAGATTGGTTCTTCAAGAATGACAGCCATTCTTTCTTGGGTCAATTCCACCAACGAATCTTCTATGCGTTGCCATGCCTTCTTGTGGGCAAGGACAGGGCGACGAGGCAAGTGCTTTGGAATATGTATTATCCATACTCGCCTATTTGTATCATCGGTTATAAACTCCTCAATGCTTAGACCTTCAGATGAAAGATAAGTGCATTGTTCTGTGAGTTTGAACGTTGCCGACTGAGTGTTTGCTGGTTGCCCATTAAAAGTAAGCCTTGAAATATCTGTCCCGACTATTTCAAGCGTCTTATCTTTTACACCAATCACCAGATGTCCTCCCTCCATGTTGGCAATAGCTGACACGTAGGAAATAACATCATCCTTCTCGTCCCCACAGAACGAGTTCTTCAGATTCTTAAATTCCTTCCATTCACAGTGAGCATCCTCTTGTGGGTACTCACGGAGGAGGTATTGTCGTAGTTCGAGTTCGAGCATATTTATCGTATTATAGAGAAATACCAATTAACCATTCATTTTAGAAATATCAAAAACAGACAATGCTTTATATATACCAGGCAAAGAACCAGTAAACTTACTTATCCTTCTGGAAGACCATAAAGGATGTACTAAGCAATAGTTTTCACCATAAGGATCCGTACCAATCAGTGTTCCGTCACATAGTTCTACTGTGTATCCATGTTTTACCAGAACATTCTTGATAGTTATATTTATATAATCAATCCAATAGCTTGTGGTAAAATCAATCTTTGCTTTCGGGTCATGCGCAAGCCTTGCTAAGTCAAGTCCAAGTCTCCAATCAAGTAAATGATGTACACTTTGATTTGAATAATCTCTTATACAATCATAACAAGATGATGTGCAACCATTTTCATGGTCACGAGAAGTGAGTTCTTCAAAGATTTCACCTCCTTCAATAAGCGGTAAAATAATTGCTTTATGGGGGACATCTTTATATCTACGACCGCTGAGATAGTTACTGTAGCCTGCACCATTTTCCAATTGCTCAACAAAGAAAATCTCTGCTTTTTTTGTTTGAGGTATTATGTAAAATCCTACGGTCAATTCGGAAGAGTCTATATCAAGATAATGAGATATTGTTTTTCTTACAAGATAGCCCCATGATAAAAAAGCGGCTCTTACAGCATAGCTGTTAGCATTCTCGTCATTAAGCGGTGAAAGATTTAAATCTTCTGGAATTTCTGCAATAGAAAGTGTTAGAACACCAGTTGTCTTTGACGAAACAAATGCATATCTTGTTTCGAATGATAGGTGTAATGCATTTCCTATTTCTTCTGGATAAGCGTCACGTGACACATAAATACCATCATTATTCTTACCTAATTTATAGAAGTCTCCATTATTGTCATTAACAAGATGAACGAGTCCTTGCGAAGGTACTATATTGTTCCTTATTGTCATATTGTCTACTTGCTGACATTCTTGCAGAGAGTCCTCACAATCTAATTTTATATCGCTATTAGGTGAATACCAATCGTAACTTCCATTGAAATCCTCTACAGGCATATTGTAATCAACACAGAAACCTAAAGGAGAGCAAATCTTAACTTTCTGCATCTCATTGCCGCATACAGGACAATTGCAAGATTCTTCATCATGGCTTATAGACGAATAACCGCATCTCATACAGCGAACAAGAGGATGGCGATATAGATTCAGAGAATTATACTTTGGTTTTATTACATGCGATTTGCTGTACTCGTAGTCAACAATTCCTATTGCCTTATACACTTTTTTGTCTTTCACAATCTCATGTCCTGGTGCAAAAGAGTTCAATGCCATATCTATATCACGAGAAACGACATCTTCTGCCGGCAACTTCTTTGGCATACTTAGATACAAGTTTCTCGTGCGAGTAGGGAAACCAAACATCGGAAGAAGTCCTGCATTTGCAAGTCGCTCACTTAGGAATTCTTGCGGAAACTTATCACTTGTAGCAACTTGGCTTATCTTATCAAGGAATTGGTTATAAACAAAATCTTTTATTTCTTGCTTTTGAGTATCTGATATTTCGGTACCCATAGTCACGACTTGGATAATCCGCAATACTTCTTCGTTGTTAGCATATAGCCAATTAGCAACTTCTTCTTTGTGCTTATCCCACTGCTCTACTGTACCAAAACAACCATGTACGCTATCTTTACCAAAACTATCGTCCTTTAAGGCTGCATACAATATCTCCTTATATATAATACGTTCTGCAATCTCTTTTGTTCTTGTTTCCAAATATGGGTCTTTAGGTGTATCAGAAACCATACGCTCATATTCTTGGAAGTTTGTTAAATCGTGGCTGGTAGAGCGAGCAACAGTAAGCGCAATGGATAAGGGATTACCACGGCGTCCTGCACGACCAACACGCTGTTGGTAATTGAAACGTTGAGGAGGGACATTCCCCATCATTACAGCCGATAAAGATCCTATATCTACACCAGCCTCCATTGTTGTTGTCACACTAAGAAGATCAATACCTTCAACTATTGGATTTTCTGTTTTTAAGAATATATCTTGGAACAGTCGCTGTCTTTTCTTTGAATCAGCCTTTGATGTTTGCCCCGTCATTTCTTCGCAATGTAGGCGATAGACATTGTCTGTAGAGTTCAGTAAAGAAAGGTAAAAGTCGTCAGGATTAGTGATATCTTCCTTTGTTAGAACACATTCTTCTTCAAGTTTGTGATAGCAATTTATACAAATTCCATTTGCATGATGCATGTGGATTGTCTTGCATCGAGGACAAACCCAATATTTAGAACCTATATCTGATTTTACAAATGAGATTCCCTCTCCAGTTAGTACAGTAACTTGTCTATCTATAATACCACAATCTCTTAATAAATCACGCAATGCATCAAGTCTTTCATTTGTTTCATCCCTTCCATGTATATGATAAACATGTTGTACAAGTTTCCTAACAGCCATAGGAAAGCTTTCTGTAGGTGGATATTTTGAAGGAAGTTCCTTGATGCGTTTTTTCTCTCCAAGTATTCGAATTACAGAACAGGCGAGTTCTCTTATTGTAGGATCAGTAATATCTCGAGTAGGAGAAAGATAACCAAGTTTTAATTCCTCAAATGAACGGTTACGATTACTAAAAATACTTGTTAATTGTTCTATTTTATTAAACCTGCGTATTCTGTCACTAAACTCCAACTGATTTTGGCTCAAATTGGATTTTGTTGATTTCTTTTCAAAATCAAAAAGGTCATACCATAGACCTGCCATAAGGTTCTGAAAACAGGTTGGTTTAGGACCAGCCGGATTCATACCAAGAGATAATAATGTTTTAAAAACATCATCCTCAATGTTTCCAAGACTTTGACCATTGCAACATTTGAAATAGTTTTTCAGCATACCTAATTGCTCATCTGTAGCAAATCCATTATGATTGGCCATTATGACACGTGCAACTTCGCCATAAGTTTGATCACTTGTCAGAATGTTAAGGTGTTGTCCATCTTGTTGTGTCCAATTTTGATCGTCATACAGTTTCTTTAAAAAACTAACCACCTCATTGCTGCCATTCAACGCATGGAGAATTGCCCAACGGAGCACATCTCTAAAATGACCGAGTTCAATTCCTGCTGATAGTTTTGCTGCAGACTGACGGCTATCTGAGAATAGCACCACTTTGGTATTATTTTCTTTGGCGTTTTTCATAGAACGGATCAATGAATCAGCAAGAACTTGGTTCACTTTTTGCAAACCTGTACCATGGTATCTTATAGGTGTTACGCTATTCTTGTCTTTTATATAATATGCCACCTCGCATTGTGGACATTTATGAGGAAACTTAATCTCAGAATCAGAAGGCTGTTCATACAAACTGTATTTTCCGTCTATATCAAGATAATATTCGCCAGTACTAGGATTAAATGACACACGTTTCCAACCATCTTTAGAGTCTGCATTCCCATGCCAAAGTATGCAATATCCACATTCTTTATCATTTACAGGTTTCTCTGAACTAAGGTATGTGTGATTATTCACTGCAACACGATAACCGCCAAGATATATCTCACCACAGTTTTCACATACTAGGACTTCCAAAACCTTCATACCACAAGTACAAACGTTTCGTGGACGTTTGTATAATGTACCTATAGTTCTTCCTGAAAACTTGTATTCATTACGAATACAAGGACAGTTAGGATCAGAACACCCCCATAAACCACTTATATTACGGAAGAAAAAGTGTGCTCTTAGTGGTGCAAGATACTGACCATTCTTTTCACTTTTGCATAATGCTTTTATCAATCCGGCTACTACGCTTAATCGTTCTTCACCAAAAAGGCCTAACCTGTCTGCTATTTTCTGTATATCTTTGGCGATAATGCCCTTGTTCGAACTTAATGCATATTTAAGCCATGATAATAACTGATACTTTATAGACAATTCATAAAAGTTGTCACATCCTAGAATTTTAAGCAAAGTATTATCTGCATTTGCATCCTCTTCATAAACACTTCCATATTTCTTAAGTTCATCTATCGGCAAAATGATATTTGGCTTTTCTACAGACTGTTGCGGAGGATTTGAAATAATTTTAAACTTTTTTCTGAATTCATCCTTTTCTATTCCAAAAAACTCAGAAAGAAAATCTATTGATTGCTGATTTTCTTCTAAAGACGCACTAGATGCAAGAAATTGCACCTGTGGCGAACTTGGTTGCAATCCCAACCTATCAAGTAGAATTCTCAGTAGATAAGCGACTTCTGTTCCTGCTGTTCCTCTATATGTATGCAGCTCATCAATTACAAGATGAAAGATGTGTGACGGACTTTCTTCAAGCCACTTTTTGGTGTCTGAAAAAATATCTGCTTCAAGATTGCGCATCAACATAATATTCAACATACTATAGTTCGTTATCATAATGTCTGGTGCGTTATCCTGCATAGAAAAACGGTCCCACATTTCTGCAGAATCATTTTCCATACAAGGCACATGATAAAGCAATTCTATGTTATTATTCTCTTTTGCTGCTTCTTTTGCTGCCTTCCATTCATTTTGCAATAGTTTTTTTTCTTCACGTAGTTTTCCTTGTACTTTTTCCTTAATTCCACTGACAGGGGTGGCACCTGTATAGCGACCAAAGAAAAAGCGATGTCCACCACGATGTTCGTCTAGCCAATCCAAAGATCCGGTTTTATCATCTTTACGGCTATTCAAAGCTTTCCTCAAACGAATCATCTGATCTTCTGCAAGTGCATTGAGAGGGTAGAGAATCATAGTACGCATAGCTCTTGTTCTCGTTTTACCCCAGTTTTTAGACTCAGCAATCAAATCTGCAATGACAGGCAAAAGAAAGCATTCTGTCTTACCCGAACCAGTACCAGTTGTGACGACTATGTGTTTTCGGTTTATATGTGCATCTTTAAGAGCTTCATACTGGTGATCGTAGAGACGTCGTGCTTGATGGCTGTTGTTGACAAATAGACCAGTATTTACAAAATCATTTAATTCCTTAGAAATACCTTCTTTATCACAAAATTCTGCTAATGTAGTCTTTTCATGATACTTCGGTACAATTTCTATAATAGGTGGCTGACAAATGGTACCAGTCTCTTTTATTAATGCATTTCGTTCTTGGTTATACTCTTCACGATTGAAAGGTAAACCACTATTTATATATTTGATATAAGCATCAAATATCTCTTTGAAAATTTTTATAGGGTTATTCATATTGTATTGAGTTACAGAAAATTCTATTTAATTGATTTACAATTCCTGTTGGGATGTTTTTAAAAACATAGTCACTAGCCTGTTTGCGGGGAAGTTGTTTTGATACCATACATTCCAATAAAAGAACCCTGTAAACCATGAAAGGCATTGCAAAGGCAGGCATAGTCAGTTGATGGATAGATTGATCATACTTACCATTTAACTCATTATTTACTACCCTTGTAAGACAATACGAAAGCGCATATGCCTCTGGATTAACAGTCCTTGATGGTAATTGCCTAAGATACAATTGTTCTGGTAGTGAGAAAAAGCGTATTAATCCATCTTTGTCAAGTTCAGCAAGTCCTCGTTTGAATTTCCAATTTGCATACTTCAAATTACTTTTATCTTCAAGAGATAAAGGAAATGAATCTACTACATCTTTGATGCATGGGTACGACTTTAAGATGGCAATTGCAGAAGGACGCATAGTTTTACACCCAACATCCTCAAACGTTTCAGATAAAGAGATTCCGATAGATATATGTTTGCTCTTTACTTTTTGAGGTAATACATTTATATAATAAAAATGTGTACCATAGTCAAGAACTATCGGCTCACTTAATGCATAAAAACCATTTCCAACATGATCTATCACTCCATTAAACACTAATGGCCAAAATATGCCCCATATGGGATTTCGCAACTCCAAATGATATATCTCATTTAGATAATCACAATTTTGTTTGATGCTTTCCAAACTTCTTTTGTCGAAATTACTAATCCATACATATAGTAGCTCTTGGACTTGTTCTTTGTTTCCTTTATTCATTTATGTACATTTTATAGAAATTTGCAGGACTTGCTAATGCTTTTTCTGAAAGTTTAGAAGGAGTCAAATATCCATACCGTGCTTCATATTGTATATTGAATCTACCAACATATATTTCTTTTGAAGGTTTTTCTATACATCCCATATACTTGACACATTGTTCACTCATTGGTATTACTTCTTCATTAGTAATGGTACAAAGTATTCTAAAATTATCAGGCCATTGCTCACCAGAAGGAAAACAGTTAATTATCCCCATCTGAATATCTATGAGTGGTTGCATGAAATTTGGAAGATATGTTAGATTTATGTTCTGCAATACAAGATAGTGCATCACACCCGATTCCTGCTTGCAATGATCTACCATATTACATAGTCCTTCTCTCCATAAATCTTCAAAAGACTTCCAACTGACATTTACATATTCTACTGCATAATAACACTTTTGAGTCGCGTGGATAATAGATATTGCATAAGCTATATCGGGCACTATCAATGTCTTATAAACAGCAAGTGTTTCTGCTATTGTAGTTGCATTCTGATGTGGCAACTTATTTAACTTAAGCATCTCTTCCAGTGACTTCCCATATGCCTCAAACATTATACATTCAGTATCCACCATATTGATAAATTGAATATTAAGATTGGCATATGTCTTTGTTGCTGTTTTTTGAGTTTGTATAGTTTCTGTTTGAGAACCGAACTCTAATACGTCTTTAATAAGAGCAAAGTCAGACTTCAGATAGTCTTTTCTTTTGTTAGCTCGTTTGAGCAATTCGTCTATTTTTTCAATTTCTTTATTCTTAGAAACTATAGTCTCGTCTAATATCTCTAATTCGAGTTTCTTCTCATCAAGAGATGTTGAAATCTTTTCCTCGTCATCGGTAATGGCTTTTATGATATAATTATAATGCTCTCTTTGTTGTTTTACAGCATCCTCATATCTATCTTTTTCTATTTCAAGCATCTCGTTATGCTCTTCCTTTACTTTATCTAGTTGTCGTTTGTATTCTGCAGAAGCATCACTTATTAGAGTTGTTTTGTACTCATCAACAGTTCTCTCTATTACATTTTTCACCCAAGGAATTTCGGATATATCAGACAATTCATTCAATGTCAGTGCAAAGTTGGCATTTAACCTTTTCAGTCTTTCCAATCTGCTTTTATAAACATTTGGAGTAAGATGCTTCATATCGTTGAATGCTGTAAATAGATGCTGTTCAATAGACTTGTAAGAATCTGCTGCCATAATCTCATTCCAGTGTTTCTTCAATATTTTCGTTATAAACCAATTGATTAATTGATCATCATTTGTTATATCAATAACGCCATCTCTTTCTGGTAATTGAGCTGAATAAAGATATTTTTTCCCAAATTGTGTTTCGATAATATTTATACTTGATGTTTTCCAATATGGAATCAGTCGCTCCTTACTATTTGCTTTTATATATAGGATTCTATCTCCTGAAAGAACATATCGGTCATCTTCTGTTTCTATCAAATCATTCTTTTGGAAAATTGTAAAATTATTCTCCCCATCATCGCTGACCGATACTTTAATTGAATAAATGCGATTACCAAACTCATATACAACACTTGATTTGTCCCAAATATAAGCATCAAGATTGTCACCTTCCTTTTCATTAGGCATCACAGCTAAACAAACTAAGCGTTTATCCAGCAGATTATACCGTTGGATGAAGTTATGAGCAAACACTCGCCCTTTAGGTGGGAACATTTCCATTCTTTCTCCTGATGTCAGGATATGAAAATCATTGCAGTGATTTACATATCCTAAAGCTTCAATATAGGCATTTCCGTTTGGAAGAATATCTACACAACCAATTAAATCATAGTTTTCAAAATCAAAATTCCCCATAAGACTATTTTATATTTGATAAAACTTTTATTGCAATATTATTATCGTTAATCTGTTTTGAACCAAATATGTGCATTTTGCTCCATCGTTCGAATACAGATTCTTTTACTTCTTCATTAAATTGTGGTATGGATGTGAAATCAAGTCCAATAATTCCTTCCGATTGTCTTTCTGAATTCCAAAGATTGTCTTCTTTGACTATTTTCCATTTGTTATATTGTTCCAACCATTTCTGGGAACCAACTTTAGACTGAACAATCTCAAATTCTATCTTTTTGAAATTTGGAAAACGAATTGTATGCTTTCCTATTCCAAGGTTATACAAATCCAGACTTGCATTAGTAGAAGGATTCTCCATCATTTCCCCATCTATCCAAAATTTACTTTTTTGAGTTAGGATTAGTTTAGGTCCGGCTTCATACAAATAAGTTAATCGTCCAACCTTTAAACCACATTGCAGTGAATAAAAACGCTTTTCTGTATACAAATCACATGTAACACTGGACTCTGTTATTTTGTATATTGATATGTTAGCATACTTCTTCGCCAAAAGGGATGCCTTTGTCGTGATTCTGTGTTTACAATAGCCATTGAATACAATAGCGACACCTTCTTCTCCTGTTTCTATATAGCGAGTTTCTTGCCAATATCCATCATATACATCATCTTTCTTAAACAGTATTAATCCTTTATGCTTAAAGCTGAATATATGTTTTATATTTGTAATTTTCAACTTGTTAAGCTCAATTTTTTTTAGTAAAGACAATTTTGAATTACGTATCTCTATTTGAGAGAGAGCTTCATTCATATATAAATACTCGTCTTTATCTATTCCATTTTGTTTCTTTATTTGACTATCAAATCCTTTCTTGTATTCACCATTCCATCTAAGGTAATAATTGAATATTTGTCGCAGATAGTCATCTTCTATTCTAGAGTTGTCAAGAACTGCTCTAGAATGGCTCGTGCAGAAGTATTTGGATATCCTATATCTGCTGATATTACGCCAAAAATCTTGTTCAGAAATATCTTCGCCAGGATATAGGTTGGAATCAACAAAAGCACAAGCAATATACTTCATGTCTTCTTCCGTAAATACACAAAGCGACTGCATAAGCGGATATTGGACATATCGACCCGCGCCTGTTTTCCTCTTACATTTAGATACAAAAAAATAATGTGTATCACACCAAGTATAGAATGATTCCCAGTATTGTTCTTGATGCTCTTCCATCCACCTTTGCAGATCATTGATATCCCAATTTAATACTTGTGAAAGTCGGTCTCTATAATTTTTTACTGTTACGCCACCACTGTTTGCTCTTTTTGAAGCTGCATAGAGCTGAATAGCAAGTATACCTTTTACATGCTTTATGTCCTTTGAATAAGAATACAGATTTACTCTAACTGCATCCATAAGCGTATTCTCTGTAACACAGTTCTTTTTGCAGAACTCAGTAATGAGAGCTTTGTCCACAACAAATGACACAGACATTCCCACATAGTCTTCAGAGAAAATCTGTTCATCTATAAAATTGCAGAATTTGCTATATAATTGTATTAATGTCATAATTTACTCTACTATCTTAACCAAGTAGTGGTACCTGTCTAATGTTTGACGAATTACTTTTGCTTTGTATCGTACCTTATTATCTATCTTTTGGGGATAGGATACTAAAGATACACTTATTTTTTTATAGCATTTATGTGGCACGGGTTTCCCGTTTGATTCAAATGAAATTTCAATAATATCACCATTATTCAAGAGAGGCATCTGTATGATTTTTATATAATCAAAAGATGTCATTTGGGATGCATATAATGTGTTATATATCTTGTCCGCATATACAATATGAACATTTGCAGAATCTCCTTTATGTAATGCTTTTGTAACCATATTTTTGGGTAGCAATATCCTTATTCCGTTACTTGCTATTAAAAAATAATGATTTGAAAATGATGCAACATAACTTCCTCTAATATTTTTTCCGACATTTGATGTAATTGTGTTTTGAATAGTTTTTGCATTCTGTTTTCCCTCATATGATTTGCATAAACGGATATATTCATTAAAGCCTCCTGCTTTTATCTTTGTAATCTCTTCGTATGGCTTACTTTTTTCCTTCTTAAAATCAGAATAAATCAGACGTTTGATTAATTTTCCTTGTATTGAGGTATCATTCAATTTATTGATATGGAAAGTAATCAGTTTGTTAACCGCAAAATAGCCTTCTTTTTCATGAACATTGAGAAGCGTTTCATATACACAATAGTATGATGCCGCATTAGATTGCTTGATACAATACTCAATAAGTTCATTTGTATCCATTCCAAGCATATTGCAAAGTTTGTAATATGCATTGGGCTGAGAAAGAATATTGCAGTTTTTTTCCATCTTTTCTTTTATTTCATCGGTCAGGATATCTTTAAAATGATATAGAAACTCTATATTTTTTTCTGGTTTATCCTCTATAGAAAACAGTTGTTCACATACGGATGATAAGATTTCCTTATTTGGCATGAATTGAGAAATATCATTCTCATTTAGATAGTCAATAACAGGAGAACGATATACCCGTGCATCGCACTTGAACAGGGTATTGATAACATGCCAAAAGTCTTCTTTTGTTTGGCAATGCGTTAGAGTTTCTATTGCATGTTTTTGACCTTTAGGTATATTCCTGCCATTCTTCAAGTATTCGCTGAAAACTTTTTCTAAATCACATTGATTCTCAACTTTTGAGACGTTTAGAAATCCATTTGGTGCATCAGACTCTAAGTCTTCTGACGCAGTACCATCATTGGAATTAATAGGTTTAGTTTTTTTAGGATGATCATTAATCAAATTACCATTTAAATACCATGCTGTCACCTTGTCAAAAGAGGTCCCTATGATTTCTACGCCCCTCAAACCGAGCATGCTGTGAGATCTTATTTTTTGTACATCTATGCTTGTGCTTTGCTCTATTCCGCTTTTCATATACTTTACGTATATACGATCCTCTATAGAAACGATGCTTGTTGCTAATAAGGTTGCCAACGGATAGAAGCCATGAGAGTATTTATATTTAAATCTCATAGCTATCAAGTCCTCTATTGGAACTTTATTAATACAACCATTAGAATAACACTGTATCAAAAAGAATGTACCGATATCAGAAAGCTTTTCTGTTGTATCTGTATGCTGTAGAGTATATGTTCCATCAGTACAAAGTACTAACTCTGCACCTTCCCATAGTGATAGTATTTTATAATCAGCATCCATATTCTAATTGTATCTATTTTGCATGAATTTTATAGATATTACCATTTAGTATAAATAAATATCTATGATAGATATTTATCAACTCTATTCATCGCCTCCTTCGGTATATACGCCGTAGCCACCAAGCATCCATCAAAAAGTTCTACTACCACTCTCTGTTGCCCAGCAATCCTTGTCACTCTACCATGTATATCCTTAAACTCACCCACTGTAATCACGACTTCATCCCCTAACTTATATTTGATATTCTCCGAAGTAACAGGGATAATGTGAGGATTATGTATGGAGGTTAAACGGATGAAATTATCCATAGCTGTATCGGCAATGATAAGAGGAGGATTCTTGGTTGGCGCATTTTCACAATGTGAAGTATGGTCGTAATAGTAACTCAACAAAGCTCTATTTTCAAAAGCCTTGATGTTCTTATCTTGCAAAAGAGAGTCAACTTGCTCTGCTGATGCATGAACAAACATAAAAGATGAAATAAGAGGCTCCGTGATGATTCGCTTTTTTCCTTGCTTTCTTACCTCTTTATATCGCAAAGGAACATAACATTCCAATCCTTTAGCCTCAACGAATGCTTTTGCCTTGATAATACGCCCATACGAAACTCGAAGAACAAACCATTGCTTGTTTCCGGATGGCACATTCTCTACCGACACCCCACCTTTGTTCTTTGAGATGGAGGGCGTACAAGAGGTAAGTCTTGCACTTGGACACGATGAACCTGTGTCAGTAGGTTGCCCATTATACAATGAAGCGTTAGCCGTTAAAGGCTGTTTGATTTTATCTTCCAATGTTATATTCAGAGGTTAGATTAAAAACCGACTGACTTTTCTCTATAAGAATTGCCAAATATTGAACACAAAGGTAAGAAAAAAGATTGAGATTTAAAACTTTTGTAGTGGAAAACTTTGTGCTGAGGGCACTTTTTAACATTTGACAATGCTTGGCGAGTTTTCCCAGAGAGACGATTGTAAGAAGAAATAAATCATAAGAATCGTTTTGATTGTTATACTAAAAAAGGTCGCCAAAATGCTGGTGACCTTTTTAGTATCTTTAAAATCGCTATATCCGTCGAAATTCGACATAACTGATATAGTTTCGACGGAAATACATTGCTTTTCGTCGAAATTCGACGGATTATTACAAAAGATACCAATTGCGACCATCTGTTTTAATCATCTCTTCCAATTTCATAGCCTTAAGCAAATCTCCCAATAGTCGTAGTTGCATTTGACGCAAATCGATTGTGCCTTTTTCTTATCATTTTATTTTCTGTGTTTTAGCTAAAAATAAAATGAAAAGAAAAAGACATCTCCTTGATAATCAAATTAATGTGAATCTATTAACAAAGATTTATTTTTCGGTTATTTTTTTATTAGCCATCAAATTAAAAAGTATCTGCAATCTACACGAGCACCTTCCTTCGCTATTTTGGTTCGTAGCTACAGAGGGAGTTTCCGTAGTAACCGTAGTTGTTTCCGTAGTGTCCTTGATGTTTCTTTCCTGTTTAAGGCAAGTGTACGAAGTTTATATACTAAAAAAGGTCGCCAGCATTTTGGCGACCTTTTTTAGTATCCTTTGTTTTCTCTTTATTTTCTGAATTTCTTCTTGAACCATTGGTTGAATGCCACGTAGGCACTGATTTCCTCCTGGTGCTGAGGCTCGGCAAATGTCAGTACGTTGCCCGATGAATCTCCGTACTGGTCAGGGAAGATAATCATCAGGTTGGTGCCCGAGAAGAAGCGGGTAAGCTCTTCTGGCAATCGCTCCAATGCCGACTTGTGGGAAACGGTTCCCTTTCGGGCTGTCACCACCACAAAGAGATGGTCCTTGCTTATGTGGGAGGCAAGCTGCGGCATCTCGTTCCAATGGTGCATCAGGGTGTAGTCGGCTCTCACTTCATGATGGCGGTTGGTGATGTACTCGTTGATGAGTGCCATCGTCTCCTCCCTGCCATGAAATTGGATGCGGCAATCCAGGTTGCCGGCAAGTCGGGCGAGTCGCTCTACCCATCGGTAGAAGCCCGGTTCAAATTCGGCTCTCGATGGTATCGCCACCTGTATTCGGCGGATGGTATTGAGCGGCTGCTTGATGCGAGCCATGATAATCTGACGGCTCAGTCCGTTAAAAAGACTCTGGTGGAACTCTCCCCAGAACTTAGGCGAAACCTCCGGGTGCATGTGCATGCCGATGATGATTTCTGAACACTGGAACTCGTTGAAGGCATGCTTGATGCCGTTGGCGATGTTGGCAGCAATGCGAACCTGCGTCTGCGTCATCACATCGGTGGCTGCGGCAAGCTGACTGCAATGGTCCAGCAGTTGGCGGCCCTGTTCCTGCTTGTATCGCATGTCCTTATCATCATATACCACGTTCAGGCAGACCAGTCCTCTGTTCAGTTTCTGGTTTCTCACCAGGAAGGCGAGGCTCATCAGATTATCGGCATATTCCGGATACTTCACAGGTATGAGAATCTTCTCATCGCTAACCTTCTTGGTATCCTCGGCATCTGGAAGTTCCTTGTCTCGGAGGATAATCTTTCTGGAACTCCAGTCGGTGAGCATCGAAGAGATGACGCAGGTGCAGAGAATCATCATCACCACACCATTCAGCATGTCATCGTTCACCAGATAGGTGTTCGGACCCACCAGGATATTCATACCCACCATCACCATGGCGATACTTCCGGCGGCATGGGCAGAAGTCAAACCGAACATCATGTGACCCGATGACAGCGGCATCCGGAATCCGAAGCAGGCGGCATAGGCTGCAATGGCTTTTCCCAAGGTTCCGAAGAACACGATGCAGAAGATGACCCACAGGATGTGACCGCCCTGGAAGAGCAGTCCCACGTTGATGAGCATACCCACACCTATCAGGAAGTAAGGGATGAAGAGCGCATTGCCCGTAAACTCCAGTCGGTTCATCAGCGGAGAAACGTGCGGGATATACCTATTTAATATAAGACCTGCGAAGAAGGCGCCGAACACGCCCTCGATGCCTACTATCTGAGATAGGGTGGCACTCATGAAGAGCATCGCCATCACGAAGATAAACTGCATCACGGAATCGCTGTACCGGCGCAGGAACCATCTCGTTAATCTAGGAATCAGGAAAATCATGACTCCGCAGTAAGCTGCAAACTTGGCGGCGAAGAAAAGCCAGAAGAGAACGCCGTCGTGCTTGGAGAACGAGGCGACGAGACCCGCCAGCATGATGAGCGCTATCAGCAGCGAAAGCATACTGGAACCCACACTCAGCGTGACGCTCGGTTTCTGCTGCAAGCCGAATCGGGAAACGATAGGGTAGGCTATCAGAGTGTTGGAAGCCATGATGCAACTCAGCAGGAAGGATGCCTTGGTGGAATAATGCAGCAGCCAGATGCTCATGCCGAAGGTGAGAAAGAACGGAACGAAACAGGTGAGTAGACCATAGATGATGAGCCGCGACTTGTTTTTCTTCATGCCTTCCATGTCCATCTCCAGGGCGGCGAGGAACATGATGTAATAAAGTCCCACCTTTCCGAAGAGTTCGAACGAGGCATCTCGTTCCAGGATGTTCAGTCCGTATTTGCCCACGAGGATACCCGCCAGCACCATTCCGATGATGTGGGGAATTCTGAGTTTACCCATGATGATGGGGGCAAAGAGGATGATGAGGAGCACTACGAAGAAGATCAACGTAGGGTCGGTAATCGGGAAGTATTGGGCAATATTTATCATTGGCTTTCTTCTTTATCAGTTATGTTGAAAGAGGGATTCCGGCATCCACCATCACCCCTCTTCTTTCGTTTTTGAGTGCAAAATTACGAATAATTCTTGAAAGGGCAAAGTTTTTGCCCTCTTATCCTTTCATTGTGGAGATATTTTTGTAATTTTGCACCCCGAAAACAAATATATAAGATAAAAAGAATTAGGATAGCACGTATGAAAAAAGGATTGTTTGCACTTGCCCTTGGCACATTCACCCTGGGCATGGCAGAGTTTATTATCGAGGGAATCCTCACCGATGTGGCGCACGATATGAACGTGTCCATCCCTCAGGCTGGTCATCTCATCTCCATCTATGCGCTGGGCGTTTGCGCCGGTGCCTTCTCTCTTATCTTGATGCATAAGTACCGCCCCAAGAAGATTCTCCTGTTTCTCACTTCGCTGGTTACACTGGGTGCCGTCATTGCAACGATTGCCCCAAGCTACTGGCTTTTGCTCTGTGCCCGATTTGTTCAGGGACTTCCTCATGGTGCCTACTTCGGAACGGGTACCATCGTGGCTGTGAAGATGGCGAAGGAGGGCAAGGGAACCAAGGCGGTGGCGATGATGTGTGCCGGTATGCCTTTCGCCAACCTGATGGGTGTTCCGCTGGGCACCTTTCTGAGTCATGCCTTCTCCTGGCGAGTACCTTTCCTGATGTCGGTGGCGTTGGGAGTCATTACGCTTTACATGATTTACAAGTGGGTTCCTGATGTAGAGGCTTTGCCTAACAAGGGCATGAAGGCGCAGTTCAGATTCATGCGCAATCTGGCTCCGTGGCTTATCATCGCCGCCACCTTCCTGGGCAATGGCGGTATTCTCTGCTGGTTCAGTTATATCTCTCCGCTTTTGCAGATAGATGGCGGATTCCATGCCGCTTCAATTTCGGTATTGATGATTCTTGCCGGTTTGGGAATGGTGGTAGGAAACCAGGTGAGTGCCTTGCTGGCAGATAGGTTCAAGCCGGGTCGCTTTACCTGTTATCTTCAGTTTCTGGCTGCTGCAGCCTTGCTTGCCACCTTCTTCTTCTCGCACAATGGCTGGGTATCTGCAGCGATGATGTTCATCAGTTGTGCCTGCCTTTTCGGTATCGGTTCGCCAGAGCAGTTTCTCATCGTGAAGCACAGCGAGGGAGGCGAGATGCTGGGCGGTTGCTGCATCCAGGCAGCGTTCAATCTGGGCAATGCCCTGGGTGCCTTCTTGGGTGGAATCCCTGTGGCGATGGGATTGGGATATAATTATCCTGCGCTCATCGGTGTGCCGATGGCATTGGCTGGAGCCTTCTGTCTTCTGGTGTTTCATCGTAAATACGAGTAAACTTCCCCTTGAGATATACTCATTCCTCCTTCCTTTATTGGTAGAGACTCCTCGTCGAAGACGGGAATTCCAGCATCACTTATCTTTTTTCCGGGATATTCCTTTGCTTGTATCATTATTTTTTGTAACTTTGCCGAAAGATTTTAAAAAGGCAGCAATATGAAATATCCTATAGGAATACAAGACTTCGAAAAAATCATAGAGGGTGGATATGTTTATCTTGATAAAACTGGCCTCGTTTATGATTTGGTGCAAAATGGCAATATATACTTTCTGTGTCGTCCTAGACGATTCGGAAAGTCGTTGCTCGTATCTACCTTGAAATACTATTTCGAGGGAAAAAAGGAGTTGTTCAAGGGCCTTGCCATCGATAAACTGGAGAAAGATTGGAAGCAATATCCTGTGTTCCATCTCTCTTTTGGTGGTCAAAACTTTGTAGAGCCTTATGCGTTAGACAAAGTGTTGGAGGAGTTTGTTGCCATGGCAGAACGTATCTATGGACGTGAGGAGTTGGCCGAGACTTTAGGCAGCCGCTTTAAGGCAGTGTTGGGGAAAGCTCATCAGAAGACAGGAATGAGGGCTGTCGTGCTAATTGATGAATACGATAAGCCGTTGTTGGACGTAATGGATATGGATATTCCTGTAAGAGAAACTCCGAATAAAATGACTTTGGAAGAGTATAATCGCAATCTTCTCAAAGGTTTTTATTCCGTTTTTAAGGAAGCCGATGCCGATTTGCAGTTTGTTTTGTTGACTGGCGTTACCAAGTTCTCTCAGGTGAGTGTGTTCAGCGGTTTTAACCAACCTGATGACATTAGCTTGGATGAGCACTATGAGGCTCTTTGTGGAATCACCAAGGAAGAATTATATACGACCTTTAGGGAGCAAATCAAGGCAATGGCAGAGAGATATAGGGTTTCAGAGGATGAGATGAAGTATAAGTTGAAACGTAAGTTCGACGGTTATCATTTTAGCTCTAACATGCTCGATATCTATAATCCGTTTAGTATCTTGAATTCCTTGAGCAAGAGGAGACTAAGCGACTTTTGGTTTCGTACTGGTACACCAACTTATTTGGTTCGCTTGCTTTCCCATTTTAAGGAGAATTTGAATGAGTTGACTGGCAAGTATTATCCAACAAGTAGTTTCGTGGATTATCGGGCAGATGTAGAAGCGCCATTGCCTATGATTTATCAGAGTGGCTATCTTACGATAAAGGATTGGAACATGAATATGGATTCCTATCTATTGGATTTTCCGAATGATGAGGTAAAAAATGGTTTCCTTACTTTGGTGGCTACTAGCTATTTACAGCCAAAAGAGTCGACTGATGCTTTTGTTTTACAAGTGGTGAGTGCTATGGACGTGGGCGATTGTAAACAGTTGGAGAAACTGCTCACTTCTTTCTTTGCCAGCATCCCTTATGGTCAACGCCGTAAGGATGACGAGCGAGAGAAAGAGCGCTATTTCCAATATACCTTCTATCTCGTATTGAGAATGATCAGCTGTTTCACGGTCTTCATCGAAAAGCAGCAAAGCGAAGGTAGGGTAGATTGCGTGGTTGAGACCCAGAACTATATCTACATCTTCGAGTTCAAGCGTGATGGTTTGGCAGAGGAAGCCCTGAAGCAGATAGAGGAAATGGGCTATGCTAGGGAATATGCAGCAGATGGCAGAAAGATTTATCAGATAGGCTGCAACTTCTCATCGAAGACGGGAACCATTGATGGGTGGAAGGTAAAGTAGATAATTTGCAAGAATTACCCGTAGATGTAGTGATGTGGCTTTGTTAAGAATGAATCTTCTTTACATTAGCTTGCCTGAGATTCTCGTATTTCCAGACGCTTATTATTTCTTTGAGAATATCGTAAATATGAAGAAAATTGGAAAGGTATTGGTAATCAGAAGCTTGCGATTTCTTGACAAGATGGC
>ULTW01041419.1_pt1 | contig 20840 bp, 25 predicted proteins | sample 1957961 | NCBI WGS metagenome assembly ULTW01 (sample SAMEA4835744, study PRJEB28245) | human gut metagenome | biome: gut microbiome; material: fecal sample | place: Denmark | collected 2008 | reverse complement strand
TCTGGAAAGTGCATCTCAATTACCCTATCGACACATGTTGAAACAGTCTGCCTTTTAACCCGCATAAAATAAGCATTTTCAAGGCTTTTAGGGTGTCGGAAATGTCGGATTGCCACCCATTTGCCACCCTAATTCTGAAAAACATCACTGAACACAAGAAAAGCACTGAACCCGTTGAACTATTGCCGGATTCAGTGCTTTTTCAGGTCTTTATGTAGTTGTTATGATGTTTTTGCCTGTGTCACCTGTTCAAACAGATCAACAGAGCGTTCAACCATCTTTTCAGTATCATGCACATAGGTCTGTAAGGTGGTTTCAATGTTGGTGTGTCCCAACCGGGTCTGTACATCCTTCACATCCGCACCGTTTTCAATCAGCAGTGTGGCGTGGGTATGCCTTAGTGAATGGTAATCAAAGGCAAGCAGCAGTTCTTTATGGATGACCCTTGAACAGAATTTGAAGGAATCAGTTGAAGTATATTGACCATTTTCTGCAATGCAGACCATGCGAACCCGTGGCAAAGGCGAATTGATACACTTCTGAATTGGAACTATGCGCTTCATATCATTGCCTTTTTCATCCTTTTCAACTTTGATGACATGGATGGTGTAATATTCACCGTACTTCATTTCATTCTTTGCCTGTCTGACCTTTTCAGCCTTCAACGCCCGGTACAGGGTTTCACCAAACTTCACAGTTCTGTTTGATGTGACAGTTTTGGTTGTGCCAAAGTACCATGATGACCGCTGTTCTTTTTTCCCCTTCTGTTCAACAACCTTTCTGGCATCTGCCCCAAAGTTACGCTTTACAATCTGCTTGTTGACGCTGATGGTGCGGTTATCAAGGTCTATATCATCCCAAGTCAGGGCAAAGGTTTCAGAGATACGCAAACCAGTATAAAAACCGATCATAAGCGGAATATGATAACGGGAATCAGGCGGGAAACGGTCAATGATTCGATGCCATTCGTCCAAGGTCAAAATGATGCGTTCTCTTGGTGCTTTTTCAACCTTGGGAAATTTGACATACTGCATAGGGTTTGAAGTGATGTAGTGCATTGGTTCAACAGCATAGTTCAACGCTGCACTGAATACGGACAAAATGCCGATCATGTGGCTTTTAGAATTACCGTTCATTTTCAGTTCAACGGCATATTCCTGTAATATTGCCGGGGTGATCGCTTTCAGGCGGTACACGCCAAATTTGGGAATCAAATGCCCCTGAATGATTCGCAAATAACCGACTTGTGTGTTATATTTTAGGTTAGTCTTGCAGTACAGGTCAAACCACTGATTCAGGTAGTCGGAAACCGTGATTTCAGTAGGTTCAAAGACTGCACCGGCATTGTTGTATTCATGTAAAGCCTTGGCAAGTGCTGCTTCTGCTTCTTTCTTGGTACGGAAACCGCCTTTTTCTTTTCTTTTGCGTTTTCCGTCAACTTTCCCAAGGTCAAAATAGTATGACCATGTTGCACCCCTTTTTCGTGTTCCACCGTTCATAATATCATCCTTTCTGTAATTGAATTTATAGGCAATGGATGATATAATTGTAGTTGCATAGCCTATATCATCCTATTCCTTGGTTGGTGTTTGGTTATCCCTGACCCCTGAACCGCTGCAACGGTGTAAGGGGTCAATTTTTACATTTCTTTCAACATTGTGTTAGTATCTTGTAAATAGCGGATTGCTGCATCAATCATCAGATCAATATTAACTGTATCTTCTTCATATGCGATTGCCTTAGACGCTGCTGTTAAAATACTCAATGCAGTCTGATTGTTAAGATCAATCTCATTAAGGTTAATAGTATTTTCTTTCATAGTTTCTAACCGTCCTTTCTTGAATTATCCCATGAGTGGAATTTGCTGCTTTAACTGTTCCATTGCTTGTATTCTGCATTGAAGCATTTCATCATATGAAGAACAGAAAATATAAACCGTCCACCCATTAAAGCCGTACATTACTCCACATTTTATAGTAATATAAGGTTTTTCCTTCCTGTCAGGATCAATAGAAAACTCCCAACGGGTATGTGCTTCATCCGGGTGAATGATGTTATATCTATGATCTTCTATATTGATTACTTTTCCCATGAATATCACTCATCCTTTCAGAATATATTTTTTGTACTGCTCCATAACAGAATCAGAAACACCGCTTTTATAAATTTTTCGGATATCGCTGATAGTTTCATCTTTCAGCAGTTTCAACCAGTCAATCAGGTCATTTCTACTGTTGGCAAAACTGCAACATTTACCGCTTGCGTATTCAATTCTATAACGCATATAGTTCCCATCCTTTCATGTGTTTGATTATCCCTATTCCTTGACCTTCAAGGTGCTGCAACACCTACGACAGAAGGTTATTTTTTCTTTTCTTCCAATTCACTGATTCGTTCATCAAGTTTCCTGATCTGTTTAGCCATGTTGATTTCATTGTCAGCCATGTTGCCAAGTGGTGATTCATGGTGTTCACAGATATATGAAATGAAATATTCAATATCCATTAACAATGAATCATTCAGACTGTCACAGTAGTTTTCATGGAATCCCCTTGAAATCATAAACTGCTTTATCGCATCCAATGAATCAAAATCCTTTCTGTGTTCGGCTAAATAAGTAAGTGCAGTATCAATTTCACCTGTTAGATATTTTTCAGAAATGTCAAGATATTTTGCAATAGCAAAAAGCCAAGTTTTTGAGATTTTGCCCTTGGTAAGGCATCTTGTAAGATGTTCAGGTGTAATGTCAAGTTCTTCCGCAAGTTGTTTTTGGGTCTTGCCGGATTCTTTCAGGATTTCTTTGAACCTTTCTTTGATTATTGGTAGAAAGGTCTTGTTTCCCAATGGGGTCACCCGCCTTTCTGTGATTGATTTTAATTGAAAAAGTATCAATGGAAAATTGATATAAATCAATTATAATATGAGTATAGCAACAACAACAAAGGTTGTCAATACATAAAATTGATATAAATCAATAATATATCAATTATTTAAGAAAGGTGGTGCTATTATGGCAAATATTGAAATCAGAAACGCATTGAAGAAAAAAAGAATGTTTAACTATGAACTGGCAGAACTGCTTGGTGTGACAGAATGGACATTATCCCGGAAACTTAGAAAGGAACTTCCCCCGGACGAAAAGCAGAAGATTCTTGATATTATCGAAAAGGTGGGATAAATATGTCAGGACTATATAAAGGGTTCATAGAAACCAAGGGCAAGGCAAGCATTGAAAAACTGAAAAACAGAACCACATGGAAAACCTATGATGAAGTGAAGAACCTGAACGGGTTCGGCGGGGTTTTGGCTGATGACACTATCCTTATCGACATTGATGATTCTGACCAATCTGAAATTCTGATGAACATTGTGGAAGAACTGCAACTTGACTGTAAAGTCCTTTGTACCAGTAGGGGAAAACACTTTCTTTTCAAGAATCATACTATTGCAAGGAACAGGACACACGTTCAGTTGGCGGTTGGTCTTACTGCTGATATAAAAGTCGGCAGTAAGTTATCCTATGAGGTTATCAAGATTGACGGTGAAGAAAGGTTTTGTGAATGGGACATTGAAGAAGGTGGAAAGTATCAGGAAGTTCCCAAGTGGTTGTTCCCGGTCAAGGCAACCGCAGACTTTGTTGATATGGATGCCGGGGACGGAAGGAATCAGGCACTTTTCAATTACATCCTGACCCTGACTGCAAATGATTTCACGGTTGAAGAAACCCGTGAGTGCATCCGCATCCTGAACAAATTTGTACTGAAACAACCGCTGTCAGATGATGAACTGGAAGTGATCTTGCGTGATGATGCTTTTCAGAAACCTGTTTTTTTCCTTGGCAGCACATTCTTGTTTGACAAGTTTGCCAACTACATGATTAACAACCATCATATAGTGAAGATCAACGGACAGTTGCACATATACAAAGACGGGATATATTGCAGTGATCTGAATGTGATTGCCGGGGTGATGCGTTCATACATTCCCAACATCAAGAAAAGTCAAAAGACAGAAGTTATTGATTATATGTATGACATGACAGAAGAAAAGGAACTATCTGATGCCCGGTATATTGGTTTTAATAATGGCGTGTATGATGTGGTAGATGATACATTGAATGCCTTTTCCCCTGAATATGTTATTACCAACAAGATTCCTTGGGACTACAAGCCGGATGCCTATTCTGAACTGGCAGATAGTACACTGAACAAGTTAGCGTGTGGTGATGCAGCGATCAGGGCGTTGTTGGAAGAATGTATTGGTTATTGCTTTTACAGAGCAAACACCTTCAACAAGGCGTTCATTCTTACCGGGGATAAGTCAAACGGTAAAAGTACATTTCTGAAAGTCCTGACGGTGCTGCTTGGTGAACATAATGTTGCATCATTGGATTTGAAGAACTTGGGGGACAGATTCAGCAAGGCATCACTGTTTGGAAAATTGGCAAATATTGGTGATGATATATCTGATGAATTTGTCCCTGATGCATCCCTTTTCAAGAAGATCACTGACGGGGGAAGGATTCAGGTTGAAAAGAAGGGACAAGACCCCTTTGAGTTCAACCCTTATGTGAAACTGATTTTTTCAGCCAATGACATACCAAGAATAAGGGACAAGACCGGGGCGGTACTTAGGCGTTTGGTTATTATCCCGTTCAATGCACGGTTCAGTGAATCAGATGCAGATTACAACCCTAACATAAAAAGTGATCTGACACAAGATACATCAATAGAATATCTGATAATGTTGGGTTGCCAAGGTTTGAAACGGCTGCTTGCAACACAGAAGTTTACTATATCACAGAAAGTTGAGGAAGAAAGGCAAGCGTACAACATTGAAAACAATCCTATTCTTGCGTTTATAGAAGAAGTTGGAAAAGAGGGGATTGTTAATGAACCGACTAATGAAGTGTATAAAAGGTATCAGGTGTTTTGCGCTGAAAACAATTATCAGCCGACAAGCAATATTGTTTTTTCAAAAAGCATAAACAAAACACTGGAACTGAAAACGGTAACAGGTCACATCATGGTCGGAAAACAACGAAAATCAGTAAAAATCTTTACTGAATAGGCACAGTTGGCACTATATGGCACGGTTGGGCGGTACTGAAAAAAACATAGTAATTTCAATAGGTGGCACGGTTGGCACTGTTTTAGATAACTTAATATATTGTTTTAATCTTATAAGTTTTATAAAGAAAAAAAGTAAAAATAATATAGAATAGGCAATTAACCGTGCCAAACCGTGCCACATGACCCAATAGGATGTATGAAAGGAATGAACAGATGAAAGAAATTTATATAATTTATAGTAAAAAATTGGTCACAGATAAAGCATTTGATTACAAAACAACAGTAAATTCATGGGAAGAATGTGCTGAAATACTGGAAATATTAGCAAAAAATCATCAGGTTGTGTCATTCGTGAATATTGAAGATGATAAGGAGATATTGGCAAGAACCTTTGATTTTCAGGATAATAACACAATGACACAAACAGCCGGATTTGGTAAAAGTCGAAAATAAAGTTAGTATTTAGGGTTTGTTCTTCGCACGTGCGTGTGAGTATCAAGACATTCAAGACACCCTAAAAAGGTACATATAGAAAGGAGGTGATTTGATGGCACGAATTGATGTGAGGGATTTGAAAGGAAAAATTAAAGATGATGCTGTTCATGTTACCTTGGGTATTGATAACAAAAAGTATGATCTGATGCTTGCATACCAAAATACCGGGTTTGGAAAGAAACGGTTTTTTATATGTCCGTACTGTTCAAAAAATGTTCAGTATCTGTATATTACTGGGAACGGTTTGAAATGCCGGGTGTGTGGTGGTGTGAAATATACGGGCATACAGAACAACACCAAGGGCGGTTATGATGAAATAGCATATAGAATGAAAAAGTATGCTGCTGCACATGACATTCAATTCAGTTTCCCGTTCAATTACTTGGATTTTGTCCTTGATGGTAGGATGCACCGGGAAAAATTCAGAAATTATGTGACAGTGCTGCAAGCGTTGGAAAACATGAGATTTCAAGGAATTATTTGTAAAACAACATACAGTGCAAAAACGATCAGACAGGTAACCAGTGGAAAACACCCACTATTGCAGAAGTGTAGCCTGATGGAACTGAAAGAATATTTTTATGATTGGGAAACAGGGCAGCAGATCATTGTTCCATCAGTAAAAAGCATATTGAAATAATGGCATTCGGACAAATCGGACACCGTTATACACACGCACATTCGTATGTGGACGGCATCAGGGTGGCAAATGGTAGTTTTAACTGCTGCCGGATGATTGGAAACATAGGAAAATAGCGGTATTTTATGGTTGGGGTTTCGCAATGGTTATACTGTTGAAACCCTAACAGAAAGGATGATGAACATGAAAATAGACCAAGGAAAATTATATGATGCTATGGCAGATAAGGGCATATTTGTCAAAGATATATGCAAAAGGGTGCATATTACAGAATATCAACTGAATCGGATGCTATCAGGTGATACAGACCTTGGCACTGCATCAAGAATTGCACACGTGTTGAATATCAAGGTTGATGATTTGGCGTTAGATAAGGGGGATGTAGATGAATAAGAACACAAGGAATTTGCAGATTCTACGGGATAAAATAGGCATTGAACAATTCAGGGTTATTGCTGAACTTCTAAACCAAGAACACCTGACATTTGGGGACTACACCCGGGGCGGGTTTATCTCCAAGGAAGAACAGCGTGCTGCAATTATGAAAGACTTTTATCACGGGTATTCTTGGAATGACTTAGAACGTAAATATGGCTTAACGCCTAGTGCTTTATATAAGATTACAGAGAAAAAGACATAGAAATTATCACAGACACAGAAACAACCGCTATATGACCCTTATATGAGGTCACAAGCGGTTGTTTTCATGTGTGAAATGGAATGAACAGAGTATAGCAAAACCCCCGCATTGGACAAGATCAACACGGGGGTCTTACTTTTTGTGTTTTCAGCAATAACTTTGAAATTAAGCATAAATAATATATCACATCACATTTTTGTTGCCTATGGAAAATTTTAATAAAAATACTAAATGTGGTATAAATACATATATTACAATACAATATATGGTAGAATTAAAGAAAGCGAAAATTGCAGAAAGGAAGGATATAAGCAATGAATAATGTAGGTGAACGTGATAATCAGATCAAAGAAAAATTGAAATCCATCAAAGGAACGATTGGGGAAATAAAGAAACTTTCCAGTATATCACCTCAAGGGGTAGATGTGGGATATGCTCGGCGTCTTAGAACTAAAGAAATAATGCAGGAAGTTGAAAACCTGATGAAAAATTCGTATGGTATTGAAAACTAAGAAGGGGTGAAAACATGGCAGAAAAGACATATGAAGTATATGCTAAAAAGGTGCAGTTGCTTTTGCATGACAGTGATCGAAAAAAGGAATTATCAGATATTGTTGATAGTATGATGGACGTTCGCAAAAATCCGAGATATTCAGAAGTTGGAAAAGAAGAACTGATGAAAGGTTTAAGGGAAGAATTTGCCAAGAAAAATAAAGACTGGTCAGAAGCACTTAGAGAAATCATTCAGGACTTTTGTGATAAGTATAGTGTGAAAGTGCCTGATGATGGTGAAAGTCATTCGGTAGAAGTTGCTAATGTGCTGAAAATCATTGATATGTGTGGTACAGATTTAAGTGCTTCAATTCTGAAAACAGCACTTGAACCTGTTAAAAATTCCGGCATGGTATTGAAAATGATTTCTGATGTTATCGATGCAAGGCAGAAGTCCAGTGCAACAGGTGGTTATAAGAATGAAGTGCTTGGATTATTAAATGATTATTTAGGCATGAACGCTGAGATGATTTCTTATGATGACACCATGAAATCAATTACATCATTATTGACAAGGGATGAATTGGTTAGTTATTCAATACAGGATGATTACCAGTATGGTGTTGAAAATGGTATTCGTCTGATACTTCAGGATGATACAACATATTCGGTGTGGTGCCTTGGTGACAATATGATGAATGTGGGAAAGATGTATGATCAGATCAGTCAGACAAATGCAAGATTTTTCAAATAATCAAAGACTTCAAGGGTGCGGTGTGATGTTGCACCCTTATTTGTTAGGAAGGTGGTAAAAGGTATTGACGAAAAAAGAAAAACACATGATTGCAAAGCAATATTTGCAGCGTGGGCGTGATATACAAAGGCAGATCACACAGTTATATGAAAAGCGGTCAGAATTTTTTGATCGGGCAACTTCAACAACTATGGCTATATCACCCGTTAAAGTTCAGACTTCACATTCGGGGCAAGGGTTGGAGAATGCAATCATTGGAATGGTTGACACAGAGGAAAAAATCAATAAAAAGATTGCAGAATTGCAAATGCAACAATGGAATCTGCAAAGAGAAATTCAACAGGTGCGTGGTCTGCCATATAATCAAATGCTTTATAAGATATTCATTGAACGGAAGTCTTATGATGTGGCACGTAAAGAAGTCAATTTGAAACCGTTCAGAGGTCAGTATAACCGTAAATTTCTGTTACGGGATGCTATTGATGAATTTGCAGACTGTCACCCGGAAATATTTGAACAGGAAGGAAATACAGAGCATGAATAAATTTTATGAAACAGAACAGCCGGAGTTAGTAAGCGTGATAAGTGGTGAATTTCGTTTATATCGCAGTGGTCAGCGGTTAGCAGTATCAAAACCACAGTTCACAGACAATGACGGTCAGAAGCGCATAGGTAAGACCGTCAGCATTGATTTGGCTGCCAATAAAGGAAATCAGGAATTGATTGGACTGCTTCAAAGTGCGATTGAAATATTACAGGCAGACAATTCAGCACAGGACAACAAATAATTGCTATATGGCGGTTATATGAGGTCAGAAAGGGCAAAGAAATGATGAAAACAGTACGCCACAACAGGAAGGAAATGAAACACATTGAAAACTGCACATCCCAAAATGCAGTGAAAAAACAGGTCAAGGTGAACAACTATCTTTTCATGGATAATCAGGAACGGTTTGAAAATGTTTATCAGGGTTATTCCATTCAGGCTGAACGATTACTGAAAGTGATACAGAAGAATATTGCCGGGAAGATCACAAAGGACTGGGTGACACCTGACAGAAAGATGAACATTGACCAAGGTACGGTTCTTTTGGAAACAATTCAATTTCAACTGCTGAAATTGAAACAGGCAAGCGGAAAATATCAGAAACACATCAAAAATTCTGTTTACTGTCAGCAGTTATTAAGACCATATATCAGCAAATTACGAAAGATCATTGCAGAAGTTGATGCACTGATCGGAACAGGGGACAAGCATGAACGGGAACATTGAAGTTGTGAATGAAAATCTTTGGTGTGTCAACCAGTACCATGTTCAAGCCGGATTCATCAAAGAACTGACCCTGTTGCCGGGAACTACCCCGGACAAGGAAATTTTTCTAACAGATCAGGGGATTTTGGTGTTGAATACCGCTGCCCCGGCGTATGAGATCACAAGAAAGATGCTGTTGCGTGTTATGGGGCATACAGATGAACAACTGGAATATGCACAACAGAAAATGCAGAAGGTTGAAAAGCCTGATGCCTATGTAAAAATGTATCTTAATGTGTTGGAGTGGGAAATAAAAAGACGGTGTGTTAAGGCTGAATATATCGCAAGCCAACCCAAGCCGACATTTTTAGATAAATTCAAAAGTAAAGCAAAGAAATTTTTAGAAAGAAGGTGAATGAATGTCATCCATTCAAACAGGTATTGTCTTACAGGACAATTTTTCTAATGTTGCACAGGGTGTTGTTGAATCTATGTATAACATGACTGCTGCTGCCTATGAAGCATCACAGGCTGTTAGTTCAAATGTTGACACAAGCAGTATTCAGGCAGCAACAGAAGAAATCAATCAAGCAACTGCTGCTATGGATGAACTTAATGCAGCAGCAAGCAGACCAACAGCATCAAGTGTTGCACAGCCTGTTGTGGATGGGGGAAACGGTCAGGTGATTAACGTGGATGTAAACCCGGTACTTCCTGACCCTTTGGTTGAAAATCCTGAACCTTTAACATTGGATATTCAGCCAAACGCACCCCCGACAGGTGAAATTGGTCAACGTATCGAAAATATCAGAAATCAACTGAATGATGTATTATCAATGCAACAGCAGATTGACCAAACTGCTGCAACGGTTGATGTATTGCCGGATGAAGTAACTAACAGAATGTCACGGGTAAATGCTCTTATAGAGCAGATACAAGCAAACCTTGCCTTTTCAGTAGAAAATCCTTTTGGTTTAGGTGGCAATGAAATTGAACAGCAACTTTCAGCAATAGAAAGATCACTGAATCAGGCTGTTACACAGCAGAATATGCTTAATAATGCTGTTGGAAATACTGGGGATAGCATCAATGATAATATTCACGAACAAGAACAATTCAATCAGGAAATTTCAGCCGGAACACAACAGGCAAATGAACTGACCAATACCATCAAGCGGGCGGTTGCAGCCTATGTCAGTATTCAGACAGTTGGGAAAGCACTGAACATTTCAGACGAACTTGTTCAGACAACATCCCGTTTGAACATGATGAATGACGGGGTTCAGACAACCGCTGAACTTGTCAACATGGTATATGCAGCAGCACAAGATGCAAGAGGTTCATTCAGTCAGATGGCTGATGTTGTTGCCCGTTTCGGTAACAACGCAAAGGATGCGTTCAGCAGTTCAGAAGAAGTTGTTGCTTTTGCTGATCTGATTCAAAAGCAGATGACGATTGCCGGGGCAAGCACCCAAGAAGCAGCAAACGCAGAATTGCAGTTATCACAGGCACTTGGTTCAGGTGTCCTTCGTGGTGATGAATTGAACAGTATCTTTGAACAAGCACCTAACCTGATTCAGAACATTGCGGACTATCTTGATGTTCCAATCGGTAAGATCAGAGAAATGGCAGCGGATGGGGAACTTTCCGCTGATGTAGTCAAGGCAGCAATCTTTTCTGCTGCTGATGACATTAACAGCAAATTCAATGAAATGCCTATGACTTGGGGGCAGATGTGGCAGTCAATGCAGAACACCGCACTGATTGCATTTCAGCCTGTTCTTCAAAGACTGAACGATTTAGCCAATAGTGAAGCATTTCAGACTTTCATTCAGGGTGCTATTGAAGCAATGGCAACCCTTGCGAATATCCTTCTGAATGTGTTTGAACTGGTCGGAACTGTCGGCGGGTTCATTGCGGATAATTGGTCTGTTATCAGTCCAATCATTTACGGTGTCATTGCTGCACTGGCTGTATATGCAGCATACCTTGGCATTGTGAAGGGAATAGAAATTGCATCCGCAGCTGCAACAGCAATTCATTCAGTGGCAATGTCTGCAAAAATCGGTGTTATGGCAGCACTTACAGGTCAGACAATGGCTGCAACTGCTGCACAGATGGGTTATAACGGTGCATTGTATGCGTGTCCTGTTGTTTGGATTATCATGCTGATTCTTGCGTTGATCGTGGTTATTTTTGCCGTATGTAATGCGATTGCAAAAATGACAGGTATTGCAAATTCAGGGTTCGGTGTGATTACTGGTGGTGTGAACGTGGTGATTCAGTTCTTCAAGAACTTGGGTCTTACCGTGGCAAACATTGCCTTGGGTATTGGAAACGCTATTGCAGCACTTGCATCTAATATGATGACGGCATTTCACAATGCAATCTGTTCTGTTCAGTCATGGTTTTACAACCTGTTAAGCACGGCACTTTCAGTCATTGAAGGTATTTGTTCAGCACTGAATAAGTTACCGTTTGTTGAATTTGACTATTCAGGCATTTCATCCGCAGCGGATGACTATGCAGCCAAAGCAAGTGAAGCAGCCGGAAACAAAGAAGATTACCAGTCAATCAGTGATGCGTTCAATGAAGGTTTCACAACCTTTGATGCGTTTCAGGATGGTTGGGCATCAGATGCGTTCAATGCGGGTGCAGCATGGGGTGACGGTGTTGCTGATAAGGTTTCAAACTTTAGTCTGTCGGATGTATTTGGTCAGACAGATATTCCTAATGTGGGTGATTACACATCAGGGTTCAGTGATGCAATAGCAAATTCAGGTGTGGGTGACAGCATTGGAAACATTGACGATAACACAGGCAAAATCAAGGATTCTTTGGAAGTATCAGAGGATGAATTGAAGTATTTGCGTGACATTGCAGAGCAAGAATCAATTAACAGATTCACAACCGCAGAAGTAACTATCAACCAAACAAACAACAATAATGTTTCATCTGATACTGACCTTGATGGTTTTATCACTGCATTAGATGATGCAATGGGTGAAGCAATAGAATCTATAACGGAAGGGGCAAAATAAAAGATGGATGCAAATGGAATTGTAAAAAAAGTACATCAGGCAGCGATTGATGCCATGGAATCAACAAAACCCGTAAATGTGTATTTTGGTAAAGTGGTGAGTGCTTCACCGCTGAAAATCAATGTTGAACAGAAGATGATACTGGGTGAAAAACAGTTGATTCTTTCAAGGAATGTGACAGATTTCAAAACTAAGATAACGGCGGGGAATATCAAGAATTATTACTATACCGGGGATGTAAATTCAGGGACAGCACCAGTTTCCCCGTCACACGTTCATGCTGTCGGAACGATTGAAGTCACCGTACACAATGGCTTGGCTGTCGGTGATGGTGTCATTCTAATAAGACAGCAAGAAGGTCAGAAATTCATTGTTGTGGATAGGATAGGATAAAACACAGGAAATGCAAAAGTCCTTGGTGCAGATCAGGGACTTTTGTTTTGGCTTGAAAGATGATATTATTAAGGCAAATAAAAAAGGGGTGAAGTAATATGTCACAATCAATGCCGTCATTTTGGGATAGTCCTTATTTTGTCCCTGAACCTGACAACTGGCATCTGACAGAGGATGCCCCGGAAGAATTAAAGAAAGAATTTGCAGAGTATATGAAAGACGAAAAGGGTATCAAGGTCAGACAGTTGTTTTCAGAAGTTGATTTTCCACCTACAATGACACAATTTTTTGATTTAGACAGTGATGAACTACTGGATGAAAAGATTAGAGTGTTGACGGCGTTAAAAGATGGAAAGCAGATTGCAGATATTCCAAACTTTTATGCTATTTTGGAATTATACCCCAAAGACGGGGAACATTGGGACTAAAAATGATGAAAGCGGTTCAATCTATGGAAATTAAAAGAAAGGGGTGACGGGTGATGTCAAGTAACTGGTACAAGAACAATGAAACAGATCAGATTTGGTGGAAAGATACACCTGATTCAGTCGGTGAATGGCTGTTCAGTTTTGACAAAAAGCAAGTGTTCAATATGTTTGCTGATTATCCGCACAACCTAACACCTGAACAGAAAAAAATATTTGATGAAGAAAATCCTGAATGGTGTGAGTTCTTCAAAGATAGAGTATAGAAAGCACGGTCAAATAGCCGTGCTTTTAGTTTATCAAGTAATTCAACCAAGCGTTTATATAAGCGTTATATGAATCCCTGATATAATACTTTTACCCTGTCATATGGGTAAAATATTATTTTGGAGGTTTCAGAAGATGAAGAAAAAGAAGATTGTGGTCAGTGTGCTATTGGTATGCCTGTTGTGTGTGAATTTGGTGAGTATGGCAGTCAAAGCAGAAACAACATCAACTATTCATTCTGTATCAAGTTGGTATGATTTCAAGGATGCAGTACAGTATTCACAGGATGGTGATATAATTGTTGTTCATGGTGAAATTGATTTAGGTACTGATGTTAAAATCGGCAGCAGTTCCAAGCATTTGACCATAAAGAGAGGTTCAGCAGATGGCCGTATTGCTTTTGAATACATCAATGAAGCGGTAACGAATATAACATTTGATGGTGGTGGGATTGCTTCATCCTATTCTTGGATAACAAGCAAGTATGAAACAACTTTCACAAATTGCAAGTTCAATGATTTTGGAAATAGTGAAAATTATTCAAGTAGCGGGAGTGTTGGCGGTGCGGTAAAAATTCAGTCAGGTTCATGCGTGTTCAATGATTGTACTTTTGAAAACAGTTATGCCCTTGCGGGCGGTGCTATTGAAATACAGGGGGATTCACAGGTTGAAATCAATAACTGCAATATAAAAAATTGCGGTGCAGTTACTTGTGGCGGTGCTATTGATAACAGCTCGTATGCTGCAACCTGTACGATAACAGGCGGGACAATAACAGGAAACAAGGCGAATGACTTTGGTGGTGGTGTATCTAATGCCGGAAATACAACTATTACAGGAACAAAAGTGTATGCAAACAGTGCCGTGAATGGTGGGGCTGATGTAGCAACCACAATTTCAGGAGTGACAACGCTGACAGATACAGTTGAACAACTCAATGAACTGTTCAGTACGGACAACCTTGAAGTTACCGGGTGGGTCTGTGATTATGATTTTGATGAAAATATTTATATTCCTAATGTAGACCCAACAAAGGAAAATGCGCTGCTGAAATTGGAATATTCAGAAAAGCAGCCGGAAGCACCTGAACCAACAGACCCGGTTGAACCGTCAGAGCCTTCCGAACCATCAACTGACCCGTCAACAGAGCCATCAACACCAACAGACACGGAAAAGCCGGATGAAACCGAACCCGGAACAGAACCAAGTGAAACACCTGAACCAACACAGCCGGGGAAAGAAGAACCTGATGGTAAAACAGATCAATCAAAATCTGATGATGCAGTCAATACGGGAAATTCAGGCAATACAACAACGGACACTACAAACACCAATACAAGCACTGTAAGCAGTGGGGACACAGTGAATAGCACCACAACCAATACTACAACCGATAATTCAAAGGTAAATAGCACAGGTGACACCAGTACAACCACAGCGACAAATACAACGAACAACTATTATCAGACAGCAACCGGGGACACATCACAGCCTGTTATTCAGGATAGCACCCCGCAGCATGAAAACAATACATATATTGTCTATCCAAACAGCAATGAAATGGCTGCAAGTTCTGCCGGAATGGATGAAACGGTCAAGACTTCTGACCCGGTGCAGAATCTGAACATTGATGCAAAGGGTGTTGACTGTAAGATTGAAGTGGTAGATAGAAAATACAACATCAGCATCAATGCCGATCAACAGCAGACAGCGGTGGATGATTCTATAAAAGATAACAGTATGGATTGGTTGCAGATCATTCAAGTAGTGTTGTTGGTTGTCATTCTTATATGCCTTGTCAGAAAGCCTAAAGAACGCTAATGATAAAATATAGGGGTGTGGGGTAGAAATGCCATATATAACGCTTATATGAGTGGTCAGCGGTATTGTAGCATGGTAAAATACAGGTGGTATGAAGGAATAAGGAAGGTCAAGGGTTCAGCGGTGGCAGTGCCACCATATTGCCACCGCCCCACAAGATACGCAGAGAACGGAAAAGATTTCTAATTCTGAACTTTTTGAAAAAACCTGATTTTACAAGGCTTACAAGGTCTTTAGAGATACGCAGAGAGATAGAAAAACGGTGTTTCAACAGATGGTTTATGTAGATGGCTATGCACCTGTACCGGATGCATCCATTAATAACGCACAGCTTTTGATGAACGGTAATATTGCCATGACTTGTAGTGGCAAGTGGGATATTGCAACATATGCAGCCAGTGATTTCAAAGATTTAGCAGTGGTACGTGTGCCATCTAAGTATGACTCTACAACACTATATGCTCCTGGATGTGCCGGAGTATCAGCAACTACCAAATACTATGATGAGGCATGTGAATTTGCATTATGGTGTTCCAGCAAATTTTATGAATCCGAGTTTTTTGGACTTGATGCCGTACCAGGCAGATATTCATGTATGAAAGAGATGGCAAAGAACTTTGACTACGTTGTGAATTATGAAGACCTTTTTATGGACATTCCAAAGGATGGAGCAAAATGTCTTCAGGCTTCACCGGCATATGTTGATATGGCTTCTGTTTTTGACAGATATATGTCATCTATTTATGCGAATGAAATGAAAGCACAGGATGGAATTAAGGCTGCAGCTGAAGAAATGCGGAAGGCAGTAGAACTAAATCCAATAGACTAAGCTGAATATAAAAATCAAAAAAGATGGAACTTGAAAATTGCCGATTTTATAGGAGAAATACTATGGATAAGTTGAAAATTTTATTTGATACGGATATAGGAACCGATGTTGATGATGCGTTGGCCCTTACTTTTTTATTAAATGAGCCAAGGTGTGAATTGTTAGGGATTACTACGTGCACTGGTGAAGCAGAGGAACGGGCAAAATTGGCAAGTATGTTATGTTTACATGCCAATAGACCGGATATACCAATATATCCTGGACCAGATGGCTGTCTGGTAGTGGATCAGATAGAATGTTCTGCCCCACAGAAAGAAGTGTTAAGCAAATGGCCACATCAGAAGGAATTCCGTAAAGGATATGCAATAGAATTTTTAAGAAAAACAATTCGGGAAAATCCGGGAGAAATCACATTAATTGCGGTGGGACCGATGACTAATATTGCATTACTGTTTTCTGTTGACCCGGAAATTCCTAAATTACTTAAAGGTTTATATCTTATGTGCGGACAGTTTTCTAATGTTGAGGGGACAATTCCAGATAATCCTTTGAGTGCATTTATAAATTGTGAAAAAATTAGATCTGTATATTTGGGAATCTGTGAGATGAATGCATTTGTGGATCCCCATGCAACAAGTATAGTATACCGTGCACCGGTAAAGGAGCATCATTCTGTCGGAGTTGATCTCACAAGGAAAATAGTTTTGAATCCGGATGAATTCTTTAAGATATTTGACTGTGAAAAAACAGCTCCGCTGATGGATATGACACGGATATGGTTTCAGCATGCTGATGACGTAGCATTTCACGATCCATCGTCGGCTGTGTCCGCATTTTATGATGATGTGGTTGAGTATGAGAAAGGAAATGTCAATGTTGACCTGGATAGCAGAAGGTTCCAGGGATATATTGATTACAGGCCGACTCCAGAGGGAAAACACTGGGTATCGAAATCAATAAATGGAGAAAATCTTTTTAGACATTATCGTGACATTTTGGGAACATAGATGAAAATCCGGATTGTCAACCATAATTTGGGGCGTAAAACAAGCATGCGTATAATTAATAAGATGTTTTCTGTAAGAACTTAAGTACAATATGATAGTACAAACAACGAAATACTGAAATTGTGGAGGACGCTATTCCAGTCCTGATTGATGCATATAAAGATGACAATGGTATTTATAGCATTGGTTGGGGCTGGGGGGAAGTCCTGTCAGAGATTTGAAAATTGCTGCTTTTATAGGAGAAGTGCTATGGATAAGTTGAAAATTTTATTTGATACGGATATAGGAACCGATATTGATGATGCATTGGCACTTACTTTTCTATTAAACGAGCCAAGGTGTGAATTGCTAGGGATTACTACGTGTACTGGTGAAGCAGAGGAACGGGCAAAATTGGCAAGCATGTTATGTTTACATGCCAATAGACCGGATATACCAATATACCCTGGACCGGATGGTTGTCTGGTAGTGGATCAAATAGAATGTTCTGCACCACAGAAAGAAGTGTTAAGCAAATGGCCACATCAGAAGGAATTCCGTAAAGGATATGCAATAGAATTTTTAAGAAAAACAATTCGGGAAAATCCGGGAGAAATCACATTAATTGCGGTGGGACCGATGACTAATATTGCATTACTGTTTTCTGTTGACCCGGAAATTCCTAAATTACTTAAAGGTTTATATCTTATGTGTGGGCAGTTTTCCAATATTGAAGGGACAATTCCAGATAATCCATTGAGCGCATTTATAAATAGAGAAAGAATAAGATATATATATTTGGGAATTTGTGATATGAATGCATCTGTGGATCCCCATGCAACAAGTATAGTATATCGTGCACCGGTAAAGGAGCATCATTCTGTCGGATATGATCTTACAAGGAAAATAGTTTTGAATCCGGATGAATTTTTTAAAGTATTTGATTGCAAAAAAACAGCTCCAATGATGGATATGGCACGGATATGGTTTCAAAGCGTTGACGGTGTAGGATTTCATGATCCATCACCAACGTTATCCGTATTTTATGATGATGTGGTTGAGTATGAGAAAGGAAATGTCAATGTTGATCTGGATAGCAGAATGTTCCAGGGATATATTGATTACAGGTCGGCTCCAGAGGGAAAACACTGGGTATCGAAATCAGTAAATGGAGAAAATCTCTTTAGACATTATCGTGATGTTTTGGGAACATAACAAATTTTTTTTAAGTTATTAAAGGCTGACGGATAATAAAGGAAAAGAAAATGAAAGCACTGGGAATAGATATCGGGACAACAACTATTAGCTTTGTAGTTGTGGATGGTCAGACCAGGGAAATGATAAAATCCTATACCATTGCAAATCCGGGTTTCCTTGAAACCGGTGTATCCTGGGAGAAGATTCAGGATCCGGCTATGATTATGCACAAAGTAATTCACTTGTTAAATGATATTTTATGTGAATATAAAGACATAGGCGTAATAGGGTTAACGGGTCAAATGCATGGGATCGTTTATGTAGATAGTTATGGAAAGCATGTAAGTCCCTTGTATACATGGCAGGATGAAAGAGGAAATCAAAAATGTCAAAATGGAAGAAATTGCTGCGAGATCATAGAGGAAGTTAGTAAAACGAAGATTTATTCAGGATATGGACTGGTAACACATTATTACAATAACATTATGGGGCAGATGTCAACAGCTGCAGTTGGCTTGTGTACCATTGCTGATTATTTGGGAATGGTATTGACAGGAAGAACTAAGCCATTAATACATAGTAGTAATGCCGCAAGCTTGGGACTCTTCGATGTGAAGAATAACAAGTTTATAGAAGAGGCATTTCGTAAATTAAATTTAAATGTACAAATTCTTCCAAATGTGACAGAAGATTTTCAAATAATAGGAACATATAGAGATATACTGGTATGTGTTGCAATAGGTGATAATCAGGCAAGTTTTTTAGGAGCTGTTAGCAATGTCAGAGAAGATATTTTGGTAAATATGGGAACTGGAGGACAGGTTTCTGTATATTCTGAACATTATTATACAGCGGAAGAATTTGAAACAAGACCATTTATCAGAGGTGGATATATCCTTTCCGGTTCTTCACTGTGTGGAGGAAGAGCATATGCAATTTTAAAACAGTTTTTTGAAATGTGTGCCATAGCATTAGGAGAGAAGGAAAAAGATATATATGGAATGATGACATGTTTTTTAGAAGAAGCGACTGCAAAAAGTGTAAGTCCAAAGAAAGAAAAGCTCATTATAGATACAAGATTTTCCGGAACAAGGGAACAGCCGGAATTACGTGGATCCATCAGAAATATCGGAATAGATAATTTTACACCGGGGGACATGACTGCAGGTTTTTTGGAGGGAATGTCAGATGAATTGTACCAGATGTATCTAAAGATGGGAAAGGAAGCTGCGGATGGAAAAAAACGGATAATTGCATCCGGGAATGGTCTTCGAAGAAATAGCTATTTACAGAATATTGTGAGCCAGCAGTTCCATATGCCGTTGTGTCTTGCAGTACAACAGGAGGAGGCAGCTTATGGAGCAGCTCTGGAAGGTTTGATAGGAGCTGGTATGATTGATGTACGTGAAGCAATTGGAATGGCTGATACCACATAAATTAAGGAAAGAAATGACAAAAAAAGATGTATAAAAAGTAAATAAATGGAAAAGTGAGAGTTGGATAATGGGATTCACATATCTCGTGGTTACTTTCACGGAAAGGTGGATGATATATGTTATATGGTATATATTATGCTTATTGGGAAAAGGAATGGGGTGGAGATTTTATTCCCTATATACGGAAAGTTAAAAAATTAGGATTTGATATTTTGGAGGTGGCATGTCATAATTTTTCTGATACAGAAAATGAGTATCTGTATCAGTTAAAAGAAGCGGCTGATGCTGAAGGGATAATTTTGACAGGCGGATATGGAAATGATGCAACACATAATATTTCTAGTGCAGATCCGATGATTGTAAAAGCTGCTTTTGATAAATTTGAGAAGACTTTCCAAAAAATGAATATTGCCGGAATTAAACAGCTTGGAGGAAGCTTGTATTCCTATTGGCCGGTAGATTATTCCTTACCACTTAATAAAAAAGAAGATATGAAAAGAGGAATCGAGAATGTTCGAATCCTTGCGGATATGGCAGCAGAATATGAAATTACTCTGGGAATGGAAGTACTGAATCGTTTTGAAGGGTATATGCTAAATACCTGTGAAGAAGCCGTGGACTTTGTAGCAAAAATTGATCGACCCAATGTCAAGGTAATGTTAGACACCTTCCATATGAATATCGAAGAGGATTCTTTTGGTGATGCAATACGTATGGCGGGGAAATATCTGGGACATCTTCATTTAGGAGAGGCAAATAGAAGACCGCCATTTCGGGGAGGACGAATCCCGTGGGACGAGATTGGAGAAGCACTACATGATATAGAATATACAGGCACTGTTGTGATGGAACCTTTTGTGCGAATGGGTGGAACTGTGGGAAAAGATATTCGTATGTGGCATGATTTATCTGATAATTGTCCAGATGAAAAGCTAGACCAGGATGTGGCAGAATCGGTAAGATTTTTAAGAGAAATATGGGAATAGAAAAACTGACTAATAGAAATTGTAACCGTTGGGTATATACTGGTTAACTAAGAGAGACTTCTTTCGGAGTCTCTCAGACTGTAGACAAAGCTCCTTCCTGTGAGGGAGCTTTTC
>ULTW01016813.1_pt1 | contig 21314 bp, 17 predicted proteins | sample 1957961 | NCBI WGS metagenome assembly ULTW01 (sample SAMEA4835744, study PRJEB28245) | human gut metagenome | biome: gut microbiome; material: fecal sample | place: Denmark | collected 2008 | reverse complement strand
GAGATTATCAGTGAGGAAACTGGAGACAGTCCTAAGCAGGTGCAGAGATATATCAAGATGGCTGATCTGATTCCTGAATTGTTGGAAAAGGTAGATGACGGTTCAATGGGATTTACTCCGGCTGTGCAGATTGCATATCTAAAGAAAAAAGAGCAGAAGGATGTACTTGATGCTATGGAATTAACACTATGTACGCCGTCACTATCGCAGGCAATGCGTATGAAAAAGCTGAGTGCTGATGGAAAATTAACGCCCCAGAAAGTTGAAGATATTCTAAGCGAAATAAAGCAGAAAGAAACAGACCGGGTAGTGTTTAAGAATGATCAGCTTCATAAGTATTTTCCAAAGAATTATTCTACGGAACAGATGAAGAGAGAAATAATTGAACTTTTGAAATTGTATGTAATGAATTATTAAAAACAGGAGGAAATGTTATGTGTAAGGTTATTGCAGTATCAAATCAAAAAGGCGGAGTCGGAAAGACCGTATCATGTGTGAATCTGGGTATAGGTCTGGCTCAGGAAGGAAAGAAAGTCCTGCTGATAGACGGAGATCCACAGGGAAGTCTGACAATCAGCCTTGGATATGAGGAGCCGGATGAAATGGAGTATTCTCTGGCAACTCTGATGATGAATATTGTGAATGATGAAAAACTGAATATTGAAAAAACGATCCTTCATCATAAGGAAGGCGTGGATCTTATACCGGCAAATATTGAACTGTCAGCTATTGAGGTATCTTTGGTAAATGCAATGAGCAGGGAACTGATACTTAGATCTATGGTAGAAAAACTGAGAGATTTCTATGATTTTATAATTATTGACTGTATGCCGTCTCTTGGAATGATGACAATTAACGCATTGGCATGTGCAGATTCTGTATTGATACCGGTGCAGGCTGCATATCTTCCGGTCAAAGGATTACAGCAGCTGATCAAAACAATAGGAAGAGTAAAAAAACAGCTCAATCCTAAACTTAAAATAGAAGGAATTCTTTTGACAATGGTAGATAACAGAACCAACTATGCCAGAGATATTTCATTGATGGTATACGATACCTATTCAGCTTCTATCAAGGTATTCGGAACAGAGATTCCAATGTCAGTCAGGGCATCGGAAGTCAGTGTCGAGGGTGGAAGTATCTATTCCTATGATCCAAAGGGAAAAGCGGCATTTGCATATATGGCATTAACAAAGGAAGTATTAAAGGAGGCATAAATCATGGCAAGTAGAGTAGCAGGTAAGATTAAATTACAGTCAGTAGATGAATTATTGGGAGTACCGGAGATTGCCGGTACACAGGAAATAGAAATAGGAAGAATTCATTCCTTTAAGAATCATCCGTTTAAGGTTGTGGATGATGACAAGATGGAAACACTTGTAGACAGTATCAGAGAGAACGGTATTTTGAATCCGGTGATTGTAAGACCTGATGCAACAGGCAATTATGAAATGATATCCGGTCACAGAAGATTGCATGCGGCAGGAATTGCAGGACTTGAAAAGGTTCCAGCAATCGTAAAAGAAATGACAGATGATGAAGCCATAATTCAAATGGTGGACGCAAATATTCAGCGAGAGGAAATCTTGCCAAGTGAGCGAGCATGGTCAATGAAGATGAAGATGGATGCGCTCTGTAGACATGGAAAACGGACAGATTTAACTTCGGGACATAATGTCCCTAAGTTAACGGCAGATGTAATTGGGGAAGAAACGGGAATGAGTGGTAGGCAAGTAAAGAGATATATACGACTTACCGAATTAATACCAGAATTATTAGAATTAATTGACTCAAACTTCGCACTTGAACAAGTGCCTATGCACCTTGAAAATTCAATAATAACTGGCATAAATATAGCATGAAACCGTCTGGTTTTGGTATAATTGAGTTGCTCAGAAACAATTACAAACCGGAGGCTCATGCTATGAATAAAAGTATAACACAAGCAACTCAAGATGATAAGCAGATTTCTAAATCTATCAAAAGATTTTTTACAAGATTTCATGTTTCCTCAGCTTTGAAAGTATCCAACGCCTACAAAAAGAAAGGAATTCCGGTAACGGAAATCTTCCAGTATCTGTTTCTGCTGATTTTTTCTAACAGAAGCATGTACATGAGTCTGATTACAGGTCGGAACACTCCTGGCTTTGCAAAGGATACAGTGTATCGGTTTATGAAGATGATCCAGATCAACTGGATTTGTTTCACAACGATTCTTTCCTCCCGGATTATCAAAGATGCTATCATTCCACTGGATTCCAAAGACCGTGCAAATGTTCTTATCATTGATGATTCTATGTTTGAACGTAACCGTTCCAAAAAGGTAGAACTTCTTGCAAAAGTCTATGACCACGCAAAGCATAAGTATCGTTTCGGATTTCGAATGCTTACTCTTGGATGGTCAGATGGAAGTACGTTTCTGCCGGTAAACAGCATCCTTCTTTCTACAGGAAACGAGAAAAATCGAATCAATGAGGCTGTAAAAGTTGACAAAAGAACTATTGGTTACAAACCCAGAAAACTTTCCATGGAAAAAGGGACATCTGCCATGCTTTCACTTTTGAAGACTGCTAAAAAGGCTGCAATCCCAGCGAAATATGTTCTCTTCGACAGCTGGTTTTCATCTCCAAGCACTCTACATGCAGTCAAAGAGATTGGATATGATGTGATCGGCATGGTCAAGAAAACTCCAAAGATGTTCTTTCGTTACAACGGTGAGGATATGTCTTTGTTTTCCATCTACAATAAGAATAAAAAGAGACGCGGAAGATTAAGATATCTGCTCTCTGTTATGGTCGATGTCGTAAAGGACGGTGAAATCATTCCAGCAAAAGTGGTTTATGTCCGTAACCGCAACAAACGCAAGGAGTACCTTTGTTTGATTTCCACAGACACAAATCTGGATGAGAATGAAATCATCCGAATTTATGGAAAACGCTGGGATATCGAGGTATTCTTCAAGGTATGCAAGAGTTACCTTAACCTGAGCAGAGAGTGTAATTCCCTGTCCTACGATGCAATAACAGCACATACCGCAGTTGTTTTTACCCGATACATGATGTTGTCACTGGAAAGCCGGGAGTCCAACGATAACCGTTCCCTTGGCGAACTCTTTTTATATTTTTCTGATGAGATGTCTGATATCACATGGATACAGGCATTTCAAATGCTACTTCAAATGTTCAGAACGATGCTTACGGAAAATACCGAATTGTCAGATGAGAAAATCAGCGAATTGGTGGATGCATTTATAAATGCACTTCCTGTAATGCTGAAAACTCAGTTGCAGGCTGCATAAAAGCTGAACATTGACAACAGAATAACTGCCAGATATCGAATTTTCAAGGTGCATAGCTAAAATTTATATGCGAAGTTTGAGTAACATAAAATAATTTACACTTATAAAAAATGTATTCTTGCACAGGAAAATTGTTCCATCAGAGAGCGGGTAACGCACAAATCTTTGGAGGGAAGAATTGTATCTTGTTGCAGGATTTTTTGTGTGCTAAATTTGCGTCAGAAGGAGGTTGGTGGACATGATGAAGCACTCAAAAACTAAGAATGCTGTTTGTCGGATGCCAAAAAGTTATATAAAAAAGAAACTGGTGCAGATCTATCATTACAGGTGGTTTTATCTGATGTTCCTGCCGGTATTTCTTGCACTGCTGGTATTTCATTATTTTCCGATTTACGGTATTAAATATGCATTTACCGAGTATACGCCGTTTAAGGCTCCTACTTGGGTGGGACTGTCGAATTTTGAATATCTGTTTTCCAGCAAGAGATTCTGGCAAGCCTTTCGTAATACGATCAGTCTGAGCTGTACTAATCTGGTACTTGGAATGGTATTCAGTGTGGGGCTGGCACTGTTGATCGACGAAGTCAGAAATGTGGGATTTCGCAAATTGACACAGACTATTGTGTATATTCCGCATTTTATTTCATGGGTTGTCGTCGCATCTATTTTTACTTTATTTCTTTCTCCACAGTCGGGACTGGTGAATGCCATACTTACATCTTTGGGGATGGAACCGATTTATTTTCTTGCAAGCGATACATGGTGGAGAATTGTATTTTACCTGTTGAATTTGTGGAAAGAAACAGGATGGGGAACGATTATTTATATTGCGGCATTAGCAGGAGTAGATCAGGAAATGTATGAAGCGGCAACGATAGATGGAGCGGGACATTTCCATCGCGTAATCTACATTTCCCTACCGGCAATCCGGGAAACCATTCTAACGGTATTTATATTAAATCTGGCAAAGGTATTGAATCTTTTTGATCCTGTATTTGTATTGCAAAATGACAGTGTCATCAAATCGTCGGATGTTATTGGGACATATGTGTACCGTCTTGGTGTTGCGAGCGCCGATTATGGAGTATCTACAGCGGCGGGGCTGTTCACTTCGGTGATCTCTCTAGTACTGATCACGGTGGCCAATCAGATAAGTAAGAAAATGAAAGGAGAGGGAATTCTGGGATGATCAAAGAAAAAATGTCTTTGGAAAAAGGAAGAAGAGGCAGAACAGTATTTATCATATGTAATACCCTGTTCCTGAGTCTGCTGATGCTTATTATGGTAATTCCACTCTGGAAAGTAATTGTTGATTCTTTGGATTCGACATCCGTGGGAGTAAGACTTTGGCCGAAGCAGATAAGTTTTTATGCGTATCAGACGATTTTAACGAAAAAAACATTGTATCAGCCATTTCTGGTATCCGTATATACAACGGTGGCGGCTACGGTGTTAGGTCTGTTGCTGACGACATTGGCGGCTTATGTTATCTTGCAGAAGGAAATGCCTGGAAGACATCTGCTGATTGCATATATTTTGTTCACTATGCTGTTTAACGGAGGCATGATACCGACCTATTTAAATATTAAAAACCTTGGGTTAATGAATAACTTGATGGTAGTTATTATTCCTGCCGGATTGAGCACCTACAACATTGTATTAATGCGAAGCTTTTTTGAAAGCATTCCATCCACTTTGTATGAGGCGGCAGAGTTGGATGGGTGTACGCCATTAGGAATTTTCTGGAGGGTTGTTCTGCCATTATCGAAACCTGCACTGGCATCTATCGGTTTGTTTATTGCGGTAGGAACCTGGAATACATATATGCCATTTATTCTGTATATGCAGGACAATACAAAGATGAATTTTCAGGTAAAGGTAAGAGAGCTGATCTTACAGGATGTACTTTCGGGAACTGCTATTTCGGCTTCTGAGGATATGCTGAAAAGTGCAGTGGTGGTAGTGGTTGTATTTCCATTTTTAGTCATCTATCCCTTTGTTCAGAAATATTTCACGAAAGGCGTGACAGTCGGAGCAGTCAAGGGTTAGAATAAATTTTAAGGAGGTTTTCTATGAAAAACAAAGTAGTTAAGAAACTTGGGGCAGCGGTCCTGACATCGGTGATGATCATGGGAATAACGGCATGTGGCAGCGAAGGGGGCGGACAGGATGTAACAGAAAATGCAACGGATTCCATACAGGAAGGACAGGCGACAGACACGGAAGCAACGGCATCTGTGCAGAGCGAGGTAGAGAAACCGGCTCAGATTACCTGGTGGACCCATGATGGACTGAATGAAGACAACGGTGCAGAACAATGGTTTGCCGAATATGAGAGACTAACGGGAATACATTTGGATCATCAGTTTATTGCAAATAATGAATACTATGATAAATTGAAACTGGCATGTGCTTCCGGAGAAGTACCGGAGGTGTTTGATCTGGATGGTACCAATCTTCCCCTGTATGCTTCTCAGGGCGTGTTATATGATCTGACGGATTTGGTGAAATCATCGGAATTATATGAGAAAGTAGATCCTGAAATCTGGGAATCCGTTTCTATTGATGGAAAAATATATGCAATTCCCAAAGATATGCCGGGAGCAACAGTGACTTATGTACGTGGAGACTGGTTGGAAAGACTTGGAATGGATGCACCCACAAACTATGATGAATTTATAGAGATGCTCCGCCGCTTTAAGACGGAGATCCCGGAGTGCGATATTGCGTTGACAGCACCGGGGGTTAAGAGTGAGATGTATTTGCCGGAATTCTATCAGGGAGCGCATTATGGTTTTGCCAAGGTAGACGGTGAGTGGATTGATGGATTTGCACAGGATGATATGGCGGCAGCAATGCAGAGAATGCAGGATGCCTATAAAGAAGGGCTGCTGGATATGGAAATCATTACCAATGCAACATCTACCTGCAGAGATGAATGGTACAGCGGTAATGTAGGAGTATTCAATTATTGGTCTGGCGGCTGGGGAGAACTACTTCAGAACAGATTAAGTGCAAACGTACCGGATGCAGTTACTGAGGCCATTGAACCGATTGAGGGAGCTCAATATCTGTATACAACATTACAGGGACATTGCATCTCATCCAGTGTAAGTGATGAAAAGGCAGCACAGATCTTCAAATATTTCATTGAATATATGCATGACGGAGGTGAAGGACAGGTATTGTTCCAGAGCGGTGTGGAAGGTGTTCATTGGGAGCAGGATGGCAATAATATTAAGCCGTTGCCCAGACTTTCCAATCCGGCAGAAGTTACCGGCAGTGTCTGGATGGGACCTACAAATCCGATTCGTCCGCTGGAAGTAACGGACAAGAATTTTGTGACTTCCGAAGAAGTGCAGAAATCAAGTGCGATTGCAGAAGCGAATGCAAAGCAGACACCAATTATGCCTGTATCTGAGACATTAAATAAGATTACAGCAGATCTTGAACTGGAAAGGTCAGATATTCTTGCGAAGGTAGTCATGGGAGAGATGACTGTGGAACAGGGTGTGGCCGCCTATAAGGAGGTTGCAGAAGAATTGAATGTTGATAAGGTTCTTGAGGAACTGAACGGTAAATAAAACGTAAGCACAAAAGGAGACTCCTTGGGATGTAAAAGTCCCAGGGAATTTCCTGTATAAATATATATAAAAAGAAAAAACTGAGGGCAGTATATGGCAAAAAAACACTTTGGCAGAAAAAGTAGAATATTATTCAAAGACAAATGGAGGGAGATGACGCAGAACGTAATTTTTCGTTTTTTGATTTCTTATATACTTGTTCTGGTAGTACCTTTGCTGCTTCTCAGTATCGGATTTCAGTTGGCTTTTCAGATAGTGGAAAACAATCTGAGGGTGACACATATCAATATGCTGAAGAGAAGTGCGGATATTATTGATAATGAACTGATGCGTATAGAGACCATGGCGTTGCAGGTTGCTAACGATAATGCCATTCTGGATATGGCAGTGCAACACAGAGGGGATGACAATTACATTATGACAGCGCTGGATGCATTGGACAGTTTTACCCTGCATTTGAATTATCAGGATATTGAAATTTTAAAATCGAATAGTGCCTATATTTATTATAAGAATACCGATCTTGTATTGTTTGAAAAAAGCTATTACAAACCGAATGTATTTAAACTTTATTTGGATAGATGGGGAATTTCTTATAATGAATGGAAAGATAAAATGCAGAATCCGGAATCTCTGAAGCCGGCATTTGTCAGATTGGGGAATGAGTTGTCTTACATATTCCCATTTTCTACGAGAATTTTTGAAGAAAGTCAGGGAGTTATCACCTTTCAGATTGATGAAGACATGATTTTTCAAAAAATGAAATTTATCAACAATCTGGATAGTCAGGAAAATTATCTGGTAGAGATAGTGGATGCATCCGGTGACAAAATTTGGGAGTCCGGTACGTTAGAACAATTTCCGAAACTGGAACCGGAAGAACTACAGCAAGGGTATTTGGAGAAAGAAAATCTGAGTGTTATCGTAGTATCATCCGAGAAGCTTGGATGGTATTATGTGCTGGCACTTCCGGTGCAGGAAAGCCTTGCAGAATTGAAAACGCTGAAGAATACAGTGGCGCTGTTGATGGTAGTGGCGGTGATTGGTAGTATCCTGCTTTCTTTTATTCAGGCAATGCGAAAGGGAAAACCTGTGGAAGAAGCGCTGCAGGCATTGACACCACAGGGAGAAATGCCTGCAGAATACAGTAATCTTGGTACGGCAGTGTCGGGAATCATTAAAAGACATAGAGATGTTTTGGAAGAATTGGAGAAAAATAAGTCCGGTTTACAGAACAATTTTTTTGACGAACTTTTAAAGGCAGGATACAGCACGGAGGCACAATTGTGTACTGAGGCTGAAAAGGTAGGAGTGAATATAGATAATCAAATTTATCAGACAGCTTACATGCAGTTGTTCTCTGAAAATGATTTTTCCACATTGGATCCACAGACGATAAATGAAATAAGGATTCTTTCGCAGTTGATGAAAAACCACTTACGGGAAAAATGTAGAAACAATGTATGGTTTCATAAGAAAAACTACAATTCTGAAATTGCGATTTTTGCTATTGATCATATGGAAGAAGACGTGATTGATCTGATTCTGGAAACGGTGGAATGGATGCGGCAGGAATGTCAGGTGGAAATCAGCAGTGGAATCGGCGGCACGTGCAATAACCTTTTGCTGATATGGTGCTCCGTGGAAGAGGCCTCTATTGCATTGCAAAATTGTGACAGAGAAAATCCTGTCGTAAACTATCGTGCGGAATTGATCAACTGTAATGAATATTATTTTCCCACAATTGCAGGGGGAAAATTACAGGAGAGCTTAATGGCAGGTCAGTGGCAGGAAACGAAAAATATGATTGCACTTCTGGAGAAAGAGAATTGCACAAACCGGAATCTGCACAGAAATCAGTTTATTAAGTTTAACCGCAAGATCATGGATATACTGGGACAAGTATCCCAAAAGCATGAAGTCGGGGAGAAAGCCTTTTGGCTGAATGAGGTTTTCATGGAGCCGGAAGTGTCAGGAGAAGAATATTTCTATAGACTGAGACAATTATGCAAGAAAATCTGCAATGACAATGTAGAGAAGAAACAGGAACAAAGAGGCTTACTGGTTGAGGAAATTAAAAAATACATTCAAGAACATTATTGTGACAGTGATATGGGATTATCCAAAGTCGGAGGAGAATTCCGCATGTCTGAAAGCTATCTGTCTACATTGTTCAAGGAGCAATCTGGGGGTAATTTTGCAGATTATGTGGAAATGCTGAGAATCGAAAAAGCGTGCGAATTGTTACAGAACAGCACAAATACGGTGAATGATGTTGCAGAAGCGGTAGGCTATAACAGTGTACAATCTTTCCGACGTGCATTTAAAAGAGTAAAAGGAGTCAGTCCTAAAGAATTACGAGTATAGAAGGTGTTTTTTCAGTAGATGGATATTTGAAACGGAGGACAAAATGGAAAATATTTTTAAGATTATTAAGGAAAAGGATATCAGTTTATTGTATAAGTTTTTAGATCAATATCCTCAGGGACTGGAGAGGAAAAACGAAGAAGAGATATGGGCGCTGCATAAGGTAATGGAGCAGGGAACGCTTGAGATGGTGCAATACGTTGTGGAATATACGAATGCTAATTTGAATTTTAAAGATAAAGTAGGGAACACAGTACTTCACTATGCAGTGCAGGGGGGCAATCTTGAAGTGGTGAGGTATCTGGTAGAACGGGGAGGTTGCAGAATAGACTGTGCCAATCGCAATTGTCAGACTCCGTATGATCTATCAATAGAAAAGAAACAGACGGCAATCCGTGAATATTTTGAAGAAAAATTGGGAACATCAGAGGATGAACTTTACCATAATCCGATTTGTCGCGGAATGCATCCGGATCCTTCGATTATCCGCCGCGGCAGAGATTATTATATGGTGAATTCGACCTTTCATTTTTTTCCCTGTATTCCGATTTCTCATTCCAGAGATCTGATTCACTGGGAAACCATTGGCTACGCCATTACCAATCCAAAGTGGGCACGACTGGAGGAACTGGATGGTGGACGTGGATATTGGGCTCCCGATATTTCTTACTACGAAGGAAAATATTATATTACGGCGACCTATCGGCTGAGTGACGAGGAGAGACCCATGAGACTTCAGATGGTAACTTCCGCAGAACATCCGGGAGGTCCTTATTGTGAACCGGTTTTTCTGGAGGAGGATGGAATAGATCCTTCCATTTTTACTGATCTGGATGGCAAACGATATATGCTTCTGAATAGAGGGGCGAGAATCTTTGAAATAAGTCCGGATGGGAAAAAGATACTCTCTAAGCCTAGACTGTTGTGGTATGGGCAGAACAAACGAAACCCGGAAGGACCGCATCTTTTATATAAGGATGGTTATTATTATTTGTTCATGGCGGAAGGTGGAACCGGAATAGGACACCGAATTACAGTTGCAAGATCCAAAAGTCTGATGGGAACTTATGAAAGCTGCCCCTATAATCCAATTATGCGGCAGTGGGATGAAACAGGACAACTTCAGTGTTGCGGACATGGTATGCCGGTAGATACGCCGGAAGGTGACTGGTATATGGTGTATCTGTGTCTGCGCCCCGGAGAAAGCGGTTATTCCATGCAGGGAAGAGAAACGGCATTGGATCCCATTACATGGACTGCGGATGGATGGCCATTGGTGAACCAATTGATGGGACCATCTGATTTACAGAAGAAACCTGGAATACCTATTACAGATGAGAAATGCGGAAATCCTTTAAATATGGGAATTTTTGCAAACGACTGGATGACTGTCAGGGGATATGAGGAAGGAACTTTCCGGTATACTGAGAATGGAATTGTTTTGCAGGGAAACGGAAAAGATATGAACTGCTTAGGCTATCTTCCGGTATATTTACAGAGACAAAGGGAAGGTTGTTTTGAAGCTGCCTGCAAAATGAAGGTACTTGCAGAAAATCAGAATACAGGTGTAATGACTGACTGGGATGCAGGAATGACCTGTTATTATGATGAAAACAGTTTCTTGAAACTGGGAATAGGGAGAAAGAATGGTCAGACAGGAATTCTTGTGGCAGAATATGTAAACGATACTTATGTGACATATCGTTTTGAAAAATCAGTGGTAGAAGAAATAGATGTGTTGAAACAGACAGAATTCAAAATTGTGACAGAAGGCCTGATAAGAAAACTATATTATAAAATATCGGGGGATGACTGGACTCTGTCAGCAACACTGGAAAATGTGACGTATTTGTGCAGTGAAGGTCTGAGTAAAGGAAAAAGATTTACGGGGGCTATGTGGGGAGTATATGTTAATGGAAATGCAAAAGTAGAATTTGTGTTGTAAGTTGCTGACGTTGTATCAATATTTAAGGATGGGAGATGTTACTTATGATAAAAAAAGAACTCGACCCTTGGCATTTTCTGCTGGACAGCAGGCTGACGAACGAGGAAGTACAGAATACACCATACACTTACAACAATATCCGAGAAGCTCTGTCGGACAGGGCATTGAGTGCCGCAACTGGGGCGAAGCCGGTGACAGTCTACATAGCTCCGGGCGTTTATTGGCTGGAGGATCCACAGTCGGATACAGTGATCACGCGAGAAGAGCCAGACGATCTCTATCCTTACGGATACAAGGTAAACTGCGAGAATCTGAAACTGATGGGGCTGTCGGAGAATGCGGAGGATGTGGTGATTGCCGCAAACCGTGGGAATGATCATGGTGCAAAGGGGAATTATACCATGTTTCACTTTTCCGGTGGACAATTAGCGATGGAGAATCTGACACTGGGAAATTATTGTTGTGTGGATCTTGATTATGCACCGGACTCAACGATGTCTGTAAAAAAGAGAACAGAAACTATTACGCAGGCACAGTTGGCGGATACGGATGCCGATAAGTTCTATGCGAAAAATTGCCGGTTCGTCAGCCGCCTAAACCTGTATCCCGTATGTGGTGCGGGAAGGAGTCTGTATGAAAGATGCCATTTTGAGCAGACGGATGATGCCCTGAATGGAAATGCGGTGTATCTGGACTGCGATTTTGATTTTTATAGTGGAATGCCAATCTATGAGGCTTCCGGTACGGGAGCGGTATTTCTGAACTGCACTTTTGACTTCAGGTATCCGCAGGATGGAGAGATTCACCCGCAGTATTTTACAAAAATAGGAGGTCAGATTACGTTGATTGACAGCAACTTTGTAAGTCTGCCGGATACCAAAGTTGCGTTCTCCTGGACAAAATATCCTTCCATAGCATTGAAGTGCTATCAGGTGAATGTGACGTATCCAAAGGGTCAGTTTACCTGGGAGACTGCGGATACTAACACAGTGAATATTGCGGGAAAAGCACTGACAGATGCCTATTTTATCAGGCAGGATGGGAAGAAGATATACAATGTCTATAATCTGTTGGGCGGCAAAGATGACTGGGATCCTCTGGGGAACGGGGAAGTGATTCGTCTTGAGGGAAAAACAGACCTACCCACACAGATTCTTCTGGAGGCGGAGACTTTCGAACTGAAAGCAGGAGGATCACCCATAAATATTACCGGAAAATGTCTGACCTTTGATGGGCGTGAGGTGAAACGGACGATTAGTTATAAGCTGCAGGGGGAAGGTGCGGATTCCATAGAACTACTAAATGTGTCGGAGAATGATTGTATGTTACGGCTGAACAACAGTAATATAGGTCATAAGACGGAAGTGATACTCACGGCGCAGACCGAAGAGGGATTAGAGGCTAGCGCATATGTCAGAATTCATCCACAGAAAGTACCGGCACCAAAGTTTACAAGCAATCCGGTGATCTGTATGGAGGGCAAAATGCTGAGGCTGTCTTATGATTTTGAGGAAGAGGATAAAGACTGCTCTGACATTGTCTGGTATCGAAGCAAAAGCATCCTGGGAGAGGAAAAAATCATGACTGCAATTTCCCAGCCGGATCGGCCGGAGAAAACTTATGCCCTCACCGGGGATGATGCAGGCTATTTTATTTTGGCACAGATAAGGCCCAAAACGGAGCACAGTGAATACGGGGAAGTAGTGCAATGCTTTTATGAAAAAGCAATCTTGCGAGAAGAGGTGGAAACGGACAGGATCCGGACGGATTTTCATAACCTTCCTCTTTGCGCATATGCCGCAAACGAAAAAGGTGTATGGAACTTTGATGCGGTGCGTCCGAAGGATACTTATGATTTTGAAAAGTGGGACCGGGAGAAGGCGCAGACCCCCTGGCACTACGGCGTGACCGGAGACGGCAGCAAGGGTGAAGGACTCTATCAGGGAATGCAGGGTGCCAGAATCCGTTATACGCCAATATCGGCGCAGGAAACTGGAATGGAAAGCAAACGAAATATGGAAGTCCTGTTGGAAGCCGATCCGGCAAAATCCGCTGGACAGGGCTTTGGCAGCGCCGGACAATATCTGGATGTCTGCATTAAGATGGACACGGAAACGCTAGATGGCTATGGAATTAGGATCATCCGCACAGCAGCCCATTCCGATGCGGTATCCATGTATTTGATAAAATATGTTTGCGGACAGGCGCAGGCCATTTCCAAAGGTATCGTAACCAGTTGTTTTGTAACAGGGTGCAGAATTCAGGTACGGTATGAGAATGGAAGATTGTCCGCAAAAGCATGGACGGATATGGAACCTACGGTGGCACAGCAGGAAAAGGGCTATGTTCGGGAGGTGAAACTTACGGCAGAAGTGAACAAATGTGAAAATGCTGAAAACAGCGGACTCCTGATCTGGCACACTGGATCTCTGGGGACAGAGAACTGGAGAAATACCACGATGTTACATGTGGTAAGTATTTTTTACTAAGATTTCCCAGATATTTTGGTAATCTTGCTTCAAAATCAGTAGTAAATGCAGCCAGTTGTTCATCGCTGAGCTTTAAGATTTTCTGAAGACTTGCCATTCTCTTGACCATAGCAATCATATTGATGCTTTTTGAATGATTTTCGCAACCTTAATATAGTAGTCTTTGAAAAATTAGTATATCGTGCTATGTCATCAAAAGCACTTTCTGTTTGCTCATCAGAAGGCAGTAGTTGGAGACAGAGATTTTTCCTTTTACAGGAAACCGGGAGCGGATATTTCCGCAAGAGGAATAAAATTTAAATTAATATAAATGGCAAAGCATTCGAAGCACATTATTTGCAACTTGGAAGAATGATTATTAGAGAATTTTCCTTGGATATTCCAGGAGTTGATATTTATAGAATTCGAGAACATTGCGGTATTATGGCTAAATATGATCCATATCAATTGAGAAGAAAAAAGGTGCAGAACGTAGGTGTTGGTACGATAGAAGGATTAGCTGGATTATTGGTTAAGAGGCCTGATATTGTATTAAATGGAGGTTCATTAGCTCTTTCACAGTTCCAATTAGAGGATGGGGACATTCCAACAATTATGCAAAGAGAGTTTAAAAAGAATGGTGTTGAACTTGAAGATTTTAATTTGATGTTGGATCAGTCTAAGAGGATAACAGAAAAAGTAAGGTAAGGTGGCATTTCATCTCAGCTTTACAGTAACTCTCCGATTGGGAGAGGTGTTGGGTCTGACATGGGACTGCGTGGATAATATCATGGTTTGGAATGAAGATGAAATTGTTCTTTTTGCTGTAAACCGCGATGAAGAAAACCGGTTGGAGGCAAATTTGCAGATCAATGAGTTTGTTGTGAAAGAAGTATTGGAGAGTATTACAATGACAGCAGATGATAAAAAGACCACAAACCAGAAAGACCACAATGCTGTTGTTCCATATGAGAATAAGAATGTTTGTCTAAATGAGAGGAGTAAGTTATGGATGCAAATAATTTTATAGAAACGAAATATAACAAACCATTTATTGTTCAACGTGCTGATCCTTATGTGTATAAGCATGAAGATGGAACCTACTGGTTTACAGCTTCAGTTCCGGAATACGATCGAATTGTATTGCGAAAGAGTAATACGTTAGATGGACTTTCAGAGGCTGAAGAAGTGACTGTGTGGAAAAAACACGAAAGTGGAATTATGAGTATACATATATGGGCTCCGGAAATTCACTTTATAAATGGAAAGTGGTTCATTTATTATGCGGCAGGAGACAAGGATGATATATGGAAAATTCGACCATATGTACTTATGTGTGAAGGAGAAGATCCTTTAAAAGATGGTTGGAAAGAAATGGGGATGTTGGAAGCACCTGATGCTTTTTCATTCCAGGATTTTTCTCTGGACATGACTGTGTTTAAAAATAAGCAGAAATGGTACTGCGTATGGGCGGAGAAAGTGAGTGTTGGAAAGAAGATTTCTAATTTGTATATTGCGGAAATGGAGTCCCCAACAAAATTAGCGACAGCTCAAGTATTGTTGACATCTCCAGATTACGACTGGGAGCGGGTAGACTTTTGGGTGAATGAAGGACCTGCTGTTTTGCGACATAATGGAAAATTGTATTTGACGTATTCTGCAAGTGGGACAGGTGAATGTTACTGCATGGGAATGCTCAGTATTGATGAAAGAGAGGAACTATTGGATCCAAGAAATTGGAAGAAGGAACGCCGTCCTATACTGAAAACGGATCGAGAGAAGGGAATATTCGGACCGGGACATAACTCGTTTATTCGTTCAGAAGATGAAGATATCATGGTTTACCATGCAAGGCAGTATGACATGATTATTGGAGATCCGTTATATGATCCAAATCGTCATGCCTACAGAATGGTTGTACAGTGGGACAAAAACGATGAACCGATATTTGAATTAGAAAACAATTTTTGACAATTTCATACAATTTGAGGAGAGATTACGATGAGAAATAAGAAAAAAGAGCTTTATCGGTGATAACAATATTTGTATTAATTTTTTGTTGCTTAATATCTGTATTTGCAAAAACCGACGGAAATGGTTCGTTAGTATATGAATCGGATAATTCCAATACTTTTGATCCGGGCGTCGCGACATATTCTCGTATTATTTGTTTGAAAAATAGTGGAGATTTAAATGGTACATTGTTATGTACTTATGATCAGCTAAAAAATGTTTCAGTGGATGTTGGAAATGGGGAAATGGTTTCTAAGCAGGTATACCCAATATACCGTAGTTCTGATAATGGTGAGTCGTGGCAATTAATTTCAAACGTTTATGATAAAGAATATGGTTTGCTAAGAACTTCTCAACCGTGCTTATATGAATTACCACAGCAAGTAGGTAACATGCATTTGAGAGAGAAAATGCAGAAGGTCATTGATGCAGAAGGGCTGCCGGATGTGGTATTTCACAGCATTCGCCACACCGGTGTCACATACAAGTTGAAATTGAGTGGTGGAGATATTAAGGCAGTGCAGGGAGATTCCGACCATGCCCAGGCTGATATGGTGACAGAAGTATATGGCCATATCCTTGATGAGGATCGCAGGAAGAATGCAGAACGGATGGAGAATGCTTTTTATAATAAGGAAGCACTTAATCTGGAAATGCGCAATCGGGGGGCGGGTAGCAGGCTGGCAAGGACAGACCGCTGTCTTATGCAGACCACATCACACTGAGGGACTGTGACTGTGTCTGTGATACCTTTTTCGATGTGATGCCGGATGAGAGCCAGTATCTGCTTTCTGATTTTATCTTACAGGATTTGCGGATCAAGGCAAGAGTGGATAACTTCTCGGAAGACAAGTTAAGAAGTGTAGTATATGAAAATGTACAGGTGGAAGAGAATACGGAGCCAGCGGACAGCTGGCACGAAGTGAAGGGCTTCCAGTAATGTATTTTTATGGAAAACAGCCACGGCGGCGGAAAATAGATATCTGTCGCAGAAAGGATCAATATGGTAGAGCTGTATATCAATGAGAAAAACAAAAAGGGACATATCAATCCGGAGCTTTACGGCAATTTCTCTGAACATCTGGGCAGATGTATCTACGAGGGACTGTATGTGGGAGAGGATTCCGAGATCCCTAATACCAAAGGTATGCGTAATGATGTGGTAGCAGCGCTTAAGGAGATGAAACTTCCGGTATTGCGTTGGCCTGGGGGATGTTTCGCAGACGAGTACCACTGGAAGGACGGTATCGGCCCGAAAGAGAACCGCAAGAAGATGATCAACACTCACTGGGGTGGTGTGACCGAGGACAACAGCTTCGGTACCCATGAGTTCTTCGAACTGTGTGAGCAGATCGGCTGTAAGACTTATATCAACGGCAACGTGGGAAGCGGCACCGTACAGGAAATGTCCGAGTGGGTCGAGTATATGACCTTTGACGGGGTATCTCCTATGGCGGATCTGCGTCGCAAGAATGGCAGGAAAAAAGCCTGGAAAGTGGATTACTTCGGTGTCGGCAACGAGAACTGGGGATGCGGCGGTAATATGACCCCGTCCTACTATGGAAATCTGTACCGCAGATACCAGACCTATGTGAGAAATTATGACCCCAAACAGCCCATTTTCAAGGTATGCTGCGGTCCCAATGCCGGAGATACCTACTGGACGGAAGAGGTATTGAAGACCTGTTTTGAAAATGCACCGGAATGGCTGCACGGCTTTATGGACGGACTTTCCCTGCATTATTACACCCTGCCGGAGGATGACTGGTCCCACAAGGGAAGCGCACTGGATTTCGATGATGCGGCATGGTACAAGACTCTGGCCAAAGCGTTCAAGTTGGATGAACTCATCGGAAAGCATTCCACGATCATGGATAAATACGATCCTGAGAAGAAGATCGGCCTGATCTGTGACGAGTGGGGCACCTGGTACGATGTGGAACCCGGTACCAATCCCGGATTTTTATACCAGCAGAGCACCATGCGGGATGCTCTGGTGGCCGGACTTTCCTTAAATATCTTCAACAAGCATTGTGACCGTGTGAAGATGGCGAACATCGCACAGCTTATCAATGTACTGCAGGCAGTGATTCTGACCGAGGGACCGAAGATGCTGCGGACTCCGACCTACCATGTATTCCATATGTACAAATACCATCAGGATGCGGATCTGGTGGAGAGCTACATCGATGGTGTGGAGCAGATCGGGGAAGACGAAAAGTTCAAGGTTCCCCATTTACAGGAGTCTGCTTCCGTGGACAAGGATGGTGTGGTGACCATCACGCTGAACAACCTGTCCATCGATAAGGCGGAAGAGGTGGAGATCGCTTTCACAGAGTGTGACCCGAAGCAGGTGAGCGCGGCAATCCTGACCAATGATATGCATGCCTACAATACCTTTGAGGATCCAGATAAGGTACACGAAGAAGTATTTACAGAGTATAAAATTGCGGACGGCAAGATCACCTTTACCATGCCGGCATGCAGTGTCGTTATGTTCCGGGTAAAATAATAACTTGCAATATAGATATTGACAGAAATATTATGGAAGAAAAAGAAACGATAGAATTAAAACAGAAATATCCCTGTCGAAAATGTCTCTTGCGGGAGATGGACAAAAATGCCTATATGGAGAATTTGTACGCCTACATAGACAGGATCGAAGAGGATAGTAAAGCAGACAAGGCGGTCTATGAAGACCGCCTTGCTGTATGTAAGGAATGTAATTATCTGAATGAGGGTATGTGTGGCGCCTGTGGCTGTTTTGTGGAACTACGGGCTGTCATCAGGAATAATGTATGTCCCTATGAAAAATGGTAATACCCGTAGGGACTATAAAGATTCTGTGAAGACAATATAAAGAAACTCCAGGTACAGGAATCAGACATGATGGTAGATATGGTGGAGGCACTTGGTGCAAAAGCAGTGAAAATTGCCTATTCTTCTGTGTATTCTGCATTACAGCGTCAGACTATAGATGATGAATGCCATCCGCAGCACCATCCAAAATCTGCGGAACTGGATTGCAGACATTGTGGAAGCGACCAAGGAAGCCTTTGCAGAGGTGGAAGCACAGCCAAAAAGCACTTCCCCCGATCTGGTCATTCTGCTGCGTGATTATCTGAACTTACGCAAGGCAGAGCGCAGCGACTGGTCAAGATACGGTCAGCAGAAAGGCACGACCGATGATTTGAAGGCAGTTTCCAAAGCCATGATTCCATCAAATATTGAGTTATCGGCTATTGAAGTATCTTTGGTTAATGCAATCTTTGCCAGAAGAAAACCGCAAAATGTATATTTGAATATATCTATTTTGCAAGACCGGACAGTAAGATAGATGGTACGGGAGTCTATGAGGCACGTGTTAATGCAGGAAGAATCTTAGCTAAAACACATCCCGTAGAGGCAGACTTAGTTGTTGGCGTACCAGAATCAGGAAATCCAGCAGCATTAGGCTATTCTTTGGAATCCGGCATACCTTATGGCAATGCATTTATTTAAAAATAACTATGTAGGAAGAACATTTATTAAGCCTAAGCAGGAACAGAGAGAGTCCAGCGTTAAGGTTAAACTTAATGTCCTAAAAGAGGCCGTTGAAGGCAAGCGCGTAATTATGATTGATGATTCTATTGTTCGTGGAACTACAAGTGCAAGAATTGTAAGCCTTTTAAAGAGCGCTGGTGCCAAGGAGGTTCACGTTAGAATCAGTTCACCGGCATTTCTTCATCCTTGTTACTTTGGAACAGATATTCCTTCGGAAGACCAGCTTATTGCATCAGGAAATTCTGTGAACGAAATATGTAAGCTTATAGGTGCCGATTCCCTTGGCTACCTTGAAGTAGACAAGCTAAGCGAAATGATTAATGGGGGCACAGGCTTCTGTGACGTATGCTTTACAGAAAATTATCCTATTGAGCCACCTAAGATGGATATTCGTGGGGAGATGGGGTAAGCTTGGACTTTAAAGCAAAAAATGTATAAGGGAAAACCGAGATATTAGTTATTGTTTCGACGATTTGACGTTCTATGGCGTATTTTCCATAGAACGTATGAGACGAAACAATAACTAATATCTCGGTTTCCTATATATATATTCTGCTTTACAACTTATAATCCACATCAGGATTTATAATTAAATCAACCTTATTTTCAAATACGCCGTCGCCTTCTTCAGCAAAGAGTGAGAAGAGAGTGCCTGTGAAGGTCATGGTGCGGGTACCTTCGGTGCTAAGTCCGGCGTTAAGACCTGAGCCAATTGGTTGGAAAGCAACCCTTGCATTAGTGTTGCATGTGTCTGTGACTGCGTAGGAGAAAGTGTAGCCTTCTCTGTCGGTGTCGATTCTAAAAAGCACGTAAGCATCTTTTTCAGAGCCATTGTCTATACTGTCAAGAGGTATTCTTGCCAGTTCTGCCCCCATATCATGGATATGCTTGTAGAAGCCAATATATTTGCCATGGGAGTCATTCCCAATATAGATTTCATAGTGATAATCGTTGTTGTAATAAGCGGCAATACCACTGCGGCGCGCGTTAGTGCCAGCAATGTTCATGGCAGCTGTAAGTGTTGTGGTAAATTCAGGCTGCTTAAAGCTTAATACTGTAGGAGACTTGCCTGGTTCATTAAGGGATATGTTAGTGCCTTTTAAAGTAAGTGAACCAGATGCTGGATTGTGTATATAATTATTGTATTCTGGATTTCTTGTGTACTGAAGTCTAAGGTCAAGTTCATCTTTATTAAAATCAATATGTATGCTGTGGTCAGCAACTAACGTTTCCTTTCCTATAACGGAGTTTGCAACTTCGTCAGTTGTAATTATGCAGCCTTCATGGGCATTGTCACAACTTTTGTAAATATGCCCACCTTTAGTGAAAAGAGAAGGGTTAGCAAGAGCATCTCCTTCTTTAATTGTATAAGGGGCGCTTGCTGGACTACAGCCAGGCAGAGGCGCATCCATAACAAGTTCAACTGTTCCGTTTCCGTTGTAGCCAACAACTGGCCAGTCTTCATCGTCCCAGGTTACAGGAGCTAAGAAGGTTTCGCGTCCGAGGTTATGAAGGAGGGCATGCGAGAATCTGCGGATTCCCAGGAAAACAAGCCACCAGTTTCCGTTAGCATCATCAACTAAGTCGGCATGACCAGTTGCCTGAATTTCGGATTTTTTATATTCCTTGTGAGAAATAATAGGATTATGTGGACAAGGAGTGTATGGACCAAATACATTTTTTGAACGCTGGACAGTTTCACGATGGGCATATTCGGTTCCGCCCTCGGCAATAAACAGGTAATAGTAATTGTCCTTTTTATAAATGTGAGGTCCCTCAGCACATTGTCCGCCACAGCCTTCGCTGATAAGCTTCTTGTCTGAAAGAATTTCCCCAGTCATTGGGTTGATTTCAAAGGCAACAATTCCTCGTACTCCATCAAGAATACCTGTAGAACAGTAATAGCAGCGTCCGTCATCATCCCAGAATAATGAAGGGTCTATTCCGTCCTGGTCAATCCATGCAGGCTCCGACCACTCACCCCTGATGTCATTTGTGTGAACAATAAAGTTACCTTTGTCGGTTACATTAGTAGTAATCATATAAAATGTGCCATCATGATGACGTATTGTAGGGGCATATATTCCGCCTGAATT
>ULTW01022843.1_pt1 | contig 22047 bp, 16 predicted proteins | sample 1957961 | NCBI WGS metagenome assembly ULTW01 (sample SAMEA4835744, study PRJEB28245) | human gut metagenome | biome: gut microbiome; material: fecal sample | place: Denmark | collected 2008 | reverse complement strand
CCGCAGCCTATGAGCGAAGATGTGCTCCTTACTTCTCCACTGGAATATACCAACGAGGAATATGCCATCGCCAAGATTGCCGGACTGAAGATGTGCGAGAGCTACAACCTTCAGTATGGTACCAACTATATCGCTGTGATGCCAACCAACCTCTATGGTCCGAACGACAACTTCCACTTGGAGAACAGCCACGTGATGCCTGCGATGATGCGCAAGATCTATCTTGCCAAGCTCATCCACGACGGCGACTGGCACAGCATCGAGGTAGATATGAACAAGCGTCCTATCAATCCTACTGATAAGCTCCGTGCCATCATCGGCGAGGGCAATGTGGATGGAAGCAACTCTCATGAGCGCATCCTGAAGGCATTGGAGTTCTATGGAATCTATGATAATAAGGTAGTGCTCTGGGGAACTGGAACACCGCTCCGTGAGTTCCTCTGGAGCGAGGATATGGCAGATGCCAGCGTGCATGTGCTCTTGAATGTGGATTTCAAGGACATCATCGGTATCGAAAAGTACAGTTCTGTATTCTATGGTGCCAAGGTAGATGGTGCCGTGGATAGAAACAATTCTGAGGGCCGTGGTGGCGCTATCCCATCTCTCGGTGAGATTCGCAATTGCCATATCAATGTGGGTACCGGTAAGGAACTTACCATCCGTGAGCTTTCTGAGCTTGTAGTAAAGGCTGTAGGTTTCGAGGGCGAGGTTGAGTTTGATGCCAGCAAGCCTGATGGAACCCCAAGAAAGCTCATCTCAGTAGATAAGCTCCACAGTCTCGGCTGGACTCACAAGGTAGAGATAGAGGATGGTGTGAAGAAGCTCTTCGACTGGTATCAGGAGAGTTTGAAAGACTAATCTTTTGGTAGAGAAATATGAAAAGCGATGGATTGCAGAAATCCATCGCTTTTTCGTTTTGTATTATCTGTGGATAATATAAAAACAAAAAATCCGATTCTCATGATGAAAACCGGATCTTTATATCTTTGAGTTATTTTTGGGAAAAGTGGGTAGTGATGGATTCGAACCACCGAAGGCATAGCCAGCAGATTTACAGTCTGCCCCATTTGGCCACTCTGGTAACTACCCAAAAGCTTTTGATTTGCGAACTTTCTTTATTTGATAAAAGCTTTGTTCTTAAAAGCGAGTGCAAAGGTAGTGCTTTTTTTTCATTCCACCAAATTTTTCTGCATCTTTTTTCACTTTTTTCTCAAAAAACTTCATTTTTCCCCTAAAAATAAGGCTTTTGCCCTTTCAGGGCGTCTTGTTGACTGCCATTATACCCAGGGTGTTGCCCTGGGCTAGGAGCTTCTGCCCTTTACCTTTCCCTTCGGCCGGTGACCGTTGGTTCAGGGCGTGAGGGGTATGAGCTTTTATCCTTTTACTTTTTACCCTTTAACTTTTATAATGTGGTGTCTGCGATGTTTTCTCGACAATCTTCTGTGCTTGTAGTGCTCGATTTTCTTGATAGAAACGAAGACGGTTAAGCCCAAGACCACTGCAAGAAGGAAAATCACGATGCCGCCACCCAGGTTGTCACCCTTTACTTTTGACCACATATCCAGAACTTCCGGAGTATGGTCGCCGGCATCATGAATCATCGCACATCTTGCCACCACTGTGCTGTCAGGATACATAATCGGGTTGAGATGCGCCTTTCTGCCTTCCTCTCCGAAGAAATAAGCCAGATTCACCGTCTCAGGATAAGCCTCCTTGTCGCTCATCGCTTCGAAGACCTTCTTGCCTGCTACACTGCTCACATATCCTGTGGTTTCCATATTGGCGAGAGCCACATCCTCCCGGCAGAGATAGTTGATGAAGTAGGAAGCTGCCTTCGGATTGCGGGAATACTTCGGAATCACCCATCCGTCGAACCAGACGTTGCTTCCCTCCTTAGGTACTTCGTATCCCAGATCCACGCCTACCTTCCCGGCTTCTTCTATCGCCCAGACCGCATCACCGCTCCAGGTCATGTTCAGATAAGCCTTGCCTTTGGTCATCGTCTCCTTGCCGAAATCAGCCTCCCATCCCTCGATGCTCGGTTTCAGCGCCTTCAGCTGTTTCTCTACGATGGCAACGGCTTTTGGCGAATAATCGTTCATCAGTTCCGGAACGGTCACCTTGCCGGCAGCCAGTTCCTTGCGGTGCTCCCAGATCAGGGCGGTGCCGTAAGAATCGCGGTAGGAATCCTTCATCAGGAGCTTGCCACGATATCTGCGACTCCACAGCGTGCCCCAGGTTTGCGCATCTTTTATAGGTACGTGTACCTTATTATATAAGATACCGCAGGTTCCCCACATATACGGAACGGCATAATTGTGGGCGATTCTGTCATGATTCGAGGTTGCATCAATCTGCTTCACGATGTAAGGCGACACGTTCTTGAGATAATTCGGCGTCTTGCCGAAAGCGGTGTCAATAGGCAGCAGAAGGTCTTTGCGAAGCATTCGCTCAATGATGTATTCTGATGGGCACACCACATCGTAATCTTCGTGGCCACGCTCAATCTTGGTGAGCATCACTTCATTGATGTCGAAGGTCTGGTAGATGACGCGGATCTTCTTGCCCGTCTGCTCCTCATACCATTTCGGGAATTCGGCAAGGATATCCTCATCGATGTAATCTCCCCAGTTGTAAACCTTCAGAATCTCCTCTCTGTTCTCCTTGTTGTAACAGGAAGAGAGCGGCAGAATCATCAGCAGGCTCAGGAAGAGAAAAGCAATTGTCTTAACTCCTTTAACTCCTAAAAATATCTTGTTCTTCATTCTTATTTCTTCTTGTTTTTATCCGAACGACGATTGATGATAATCAGCATCACGAGCACCAATACGAAGATGATCGTACTCAGCGGACGAAGTTCCGGCGTCAGACCTCCCTTTCTGGCATCGGCATAGATGAAGGTGGAGAGTGTCTCCAATCCCTCGTTTCCGATGGTGAAGATGGTGACGGCGAAATCGTCGATACTCATCGTGATGGCGAGCATGAAGCCCGAAATCATACCGGGCAGAATCTCCGGAATGATCACCTTGCGCAATGCCTGCATCGGAGAAGCACCTAGGTCGAGTGCCGCCTCATAGAGGTTCGGGTTCATCTGCTTCAGTCTAGGCATCACACTCAGGATGACGTAGGGCAGACAGAAGGTGATGTGAGAGAGAACCACCGTGGTGTAGCCCTGCGGAATGCCCAGCGTGATGAAGAGCAGGAAGAGCGATATACCGATGATGATGTCGCCGTTCAGAATCGGGATATTGTTGACGAACTGGATGGCGTTTCTCGCATACCGGTTTCTCAGATTGTAGATTCCGATGGCGGTGAGGGTTCCGAAAATCGTAGATACGGTGGCGGTGATCAGTGCGATGGTAATCGTATTGATGAGTGCCGCCGTGAGCGAGTGGTGGGTGCCTTCTACGAAGAGATTCTTGTAGAGCTGCAGCGAGAAGCCCGTCCAGTTGCCCATGACCCTGGCCTCGGTAAACGAGAAGATGACGATGATGAGGATAGGGGAGTAGAGCATCAGCAGAAGCAGCCACAGATAACCTTGACAGAAAATCTTCTTCATCATATCCCTGGTAAATAGTGAATTCATCATCTGATACCTCCTTCCTGCTTACTGCCGTCGCCTGCTATGAGGGTAGAGGCACCGATGAGGAAGAGCATGATGAGCGAGAGTGCTGCACCATAGTTCCACATCGAATTGTTGATGTTCTCCTGTATGGTGGTACCGAAGAGCTTGATGTTGTTCATCGTGAGCAGCTCTGAGATGGCGAAGGTTGAGATGGTTGGCATGAACACCATCAGGATTCCGCTTGCCACGCCCGGCATCGACAGGGGCAGTATCACCTTGTAGAACTGTTGCCAAGGCGATGCGCCCAGGTCTTCTGCTGCCTCGATATAACTGCGGTCCATCTTCTGGAGGGTGTTGTAGATAGGATAAATCATGAAGGGGATGAAGTTATATACCATACCAAACAGCAGGGCTCCCTCGCCCAGTGGCAGGTCGGCGAAATCGAAGAGTGCCACGGTGGCGAGTGTTCTCACCAGGATGTTCACCCACATAGGCAGGATGAAGAGCATCACGATGGTGTTGGCATACTTCATCTTGGTCTGTGTGAGGATATACGCTGCCGGATAGCCCAGCAGGATACAGAGCAGGGTGTTGAGAAAGGCGATTCCGATGGAATACACAAAGGTATTGATGGCTTCGGGATGCGCCAGGAATTTCTGGAAATTATAGAGCGTGATGTGACCGTACTCATCGGTGAATGCGAAGAACACGATGAGCAGCAAGGGTAGCACCACGAAAATTGCCGCGAAGATGGCGTACGGAATCGACCAACTCTGTCGCGAAGAGATAAACTTAATGAGTTTCAATTTCTGATCTGCAATTTTATAATTTAAAAAGTAATATTCTCTCGAGGAATGGTGATTGCTACGTGGTCGCCCAGATCCCATACATCCTGTGTATCCACATAGAGCTTCTCGCCCCAGTCGGTGTCGATGGTCAGGTGATAGTGGTCGCCCTTGTAAAGGATGAAGCTGATGTCGCCCGTAAAGGTTCCTTCGCTCTCGTTGTCGAAGAGCTCAATCTTTCCGAAATCCACGTTGACATTGATCACTTCCTTGCCGTCTTCATCGGTATGAATCAGATTCTTCTTATCCTCCGGAATCTCTATCTGGTATTCGCAGCCCAGGAACTCGATGGTGCCGTCGCCATTCACCTTTGCTTCGAAGGTGTTGGTGGTGCGCTCCTTCTTCATAATGTGGATGTTGTCGGGAATCACGCTCATGCCGATGGTCTGTCCCACATCGAAATGCTTGTAGTTCTGAATCAGAAATTCGCAACCCTTGTCGCTTTCGGCAAGCATCTCGTAGTGTACGCCCTTGAAGATGGATGAGGTAATCTTGCCGACAAACTGGGCGTGCTCTGTGTCGGTGCTCACCTCGATGTCTTCCGGTCTGATTACTACATCTACCTCCTGGTTGCATCCGAACCCCTTATCCACACATGGAATCTCCGATCCGGCAACCTTTACTAGACAGTCGTGGATCATCGTTCCGCAGAGGATGTTGCTCTCGCCGATGAAATCAGCCACAAACGAATTGGCTGGTTCGTTGTAGATATCGGTAGGTGTTCCAATCTGCTGGATTTCTCCCTCGCTCATCACCACGATGGTGTCGCTCAGGGTCAATGCTTCTTCCTGGTCGTGGGTAACATATACGAAGGTGATTCCCAGACGGTCGTGCATCTCCTTCAACTCCAGCTGCATGTCTTTTCTCATCTTGAGGTCGAGTGCAGCCAGCGGTTCATCGAGCAGGAGCACTTCCGGCTCGTTGACGATGGCACGGGCGATGGCGATGCGCTGCTGCTGTCCACCCGAAAGCGAGTTTACATCGCGGTATTCGTAATCGCTCATGTTCACCATCTTCAGGGCACGCTTCACCTTAGGCATGATCTGGTCCTTCGGCGTGTTCTTGAGTTTCAAGCCGAAAGCGATGTTGTCAAATACATTGAGGTGAGGGAACAGGGCGTATTTCTGGAACACCGTGTTCACGTTTCGTTTGTAGGGTGGCAGGTTGGTAATGTCGTTGCCGCTGATGGTAATCACGCCTTCTGTGGCTGTTTCGAATCCTGCCAAGAGTCTCAGAAGAGTAGTTTTTCCGCATCCCGAGGGACCGAGAATGGTCATGAATTCACCCTTTCTCACAAAGAGATTAATGTTGTTGAGGGCTGTTTTCTCGCCGAATCTTTTCGACACATTTTGTATGTCTATGATGTGCTGTGCAGTCTTGTTCATTTTATCGTTTAAATTTGGCTGCAAAGTTACTCATTTTCGACAAGAAAATGCTATAAAAATACAAAAAAAATAGCCTCTGCAAGTTACAATCCTGTTGCAGAGGCTAAAAAAGTTTGATATGGAAATACAGAAGTCTAAGCTTCTGCATGTTTATTCATGATATATGCAAGTTGGCCTCTCTTGTTATGGTGAGTATGTGCTGCACCCATCTTCTTGAGGAGCAGGGTGAGCTGGGTTATGCTTCTGTCGAAGTCATAGGTCTTCCATCTTGTCTTGAAGAAGAAACTCTTCGGAACGGCGAGAAAGCTTTCATCACTGTTCCAGAACAGCACGGAGTCTATATTGGTATCAATCTGTTGGCTGGAATCATAGTTTATCACGTAGATATTCTTGTTGCTGCCTCTGTGCTTTGGGATATAGACGATGCGCCTGTTGGTAATAACCAGCCCTTCTGTCCGGTTGTTCCAGAGAGAAGTATCGCGAGCCAGCAGGAGGGTCTCTTCAGGTCTTAGCTTAAAGTTCTGTCTAAACATCTCTTCCACCTTGGCTGGGATGTCTAGGATGAAGCAATCGTTGTCATTACGCTGTTCAATGATAGAGACATCGCCACAGCGATGAGTGCTTACGCCCTCTTCGAAAAGCTTCGTGCAATGAAAATCGTAATCGTATCGTTCCATAAGTTCTTTGTTAAATATTATAAGTCATATTATCATTTAATGTACTGCTGTCGTGTTTACAATAGCATCTGTCTGATGCTAAACACAAATCATTTACTCTTTCTTTCACTTCATATAACATCTTCTAGTTATGAAATGTAGATCATCTTCTTTTTCTTACATCTCATGTCACAGGGTAATCTGTTATTCTTTAGGTTCATCTGACAAGATACTGCAAACGAGCGAAATGAAATCTTTCTTTCTGATTGCCGTATGCAACTTATCTTTTTGCAAATATAAGAAAAAAAACAATAGGTTGCAAATTTTTGCGGGATTATTTTTCGAAATAGTGGGAATTTAATTAAAATGAAACAGTTTGAACCAGTTTTTGGAGATTTATTTTTGTTTTATGAACAAAATGCTGTACCTTTGCCGCCATGATTGTAACTGTAGAATGGATGGAAGAGTGGTTTCGGCGTTTCGACCACGACTACTTCGGCGGCAAGCTGCCCGTTCCGGAGTTGGGGCTGACCCGTGCCAAGACCCGCCTGGGACAGCTTGCTTACAAGCGTGCCACCCGTTGGGGGCGTACCAAACTCTATGATTTCAAGCTTTCCATGAGTACATATTACGATATGACCGACCGGCAGGCAAAGAGCGTCCTGCTTCACGAGATGATTCATTACATCATCAGCTTTACCGGTTTGAAGGATACGGCTCCTCACGGCATCGTGTTCAGGGGGATGATGGATAATCTGAACAGGAAATACGGTTGGGATATTCGGGTGATGACTTCTACCAAGGGCTGGAAGGTGAGTGAGCGGGTAGAGGAGAGGCAGAAGGCGAAGGGACCGCAAACCTATCTGATGCTAGCCATCGAAATGCAGGATGGCAAGCATTATCTTTCGCGTGTGAATCCCAGCTTTGCCCGCCGCATCGAATCGAAATTGTCTCTGGTTCGCGAGCTCCGTTCTCATCGCTGGTACACCACTCAGGAGTCTTATTTTGAGGATTATCCGCAGGTAAGAAGTCTTCGGGGCAGACGAATCTCGAAATCCGATTTTGAAAAGCTTCGGAATGTGTTGATCCCATTCGAAATGTAAGTCCTGCGATGTGTGATTAATAAAATGTATTGTATATAATAAATTTGAAAAAATAAAGATATCGTATGAAAAGAATGATTACCATTGCCTTTATGATGACGATTGTCGTGATGATGGCGCATGCTCAGGGAGCATTGAAGAGAGTGTATAATGAGACTATCGACCCGATGACTCAGATAGACGAGGGATTGCAGAAGGCGAAGGCTGAGGGCAAGTTCGTGATTTGTCAGGTGGGTGGCAACTGGTGTCCATGGTGCCTGCGCTTTGCCGATTTCGTAGAGAAGGATACGGCGGTGAACAAGGCGGTGAACGATAACTTCGTGTATCTTCACGTGAATTACAATCCTCGCAAGAAGGAAGGCGATGCTTCTGTTGAGAAGGCTGCGCAGCTGATGAAGCGATTGAACAGTCCTCAGCGTTTCGGTTTCCCTGTCTTCGTGGTTCTGGATGAGAATGGCAATGTGCTCCATATCCAGGATTCCAGCTTTCTAGAGCAGGGCAAGGGGTACGATGAGCTGAAGACTCTCCGATTCCTGAAGAACTGGACTCCTAAAGCGGTGAAGTAGTTGATAAAGCTTTATAAAAGAAAAAAGCGTCCTCCTGATTTTTTGGGGGGACGCTTTTTTCTTATATGATTTTCTTTCTTACAATCCTCTTGCCTTCAGGAAACCAGAGGCATCAGGTTCCTTCATACCAGTGAAATCGGTGAACATTTCCATCTGATCCTTGGTATTGCCACGGCTCAGAACCTTGTCGCGGAATGCCTGACCGATAGCTGGATCCAAGGCACCATGCTTGGCAAAGTAATCAGCTACGTTCACGGCGAGCACCTCAGTCCAGAGATAGCTGTAGTAACCGGCTGCATAACCGCCACCCCATACGTGATTGAAATAGGTGGTAGAATAGCGAGGAGGAATCTGAGAATTGAGCAGACCTACATTGTTGAGGGCTTCCTTCTCGAACGCACCTGCCATATATGGAGATGGAATCTCATCTGGTGTCAACTCGTGCCAAGCCAGGTCGAGGCAGGTAGCTGCCAGGTTCTCGCCCAGCGAATAGGCTGGCTGGAAGCTGATGCTCTTCAGCATGCGCTCCTTCAGATCTGCTGGCATCGCTGCACCGGTCTCTGTGTGACGGGCGTAGTGGTCGAAGATCTCAGGTATGCTGGCAAATGATTCGTTAAACTGTGATGGCATTTCCACGAAGTCGCGGGCTACAGCTGTACCTGAAAGGGTATTGTAACCGCACTTTGACAACATGCCGTGGAGAGCGTGACCGAACTCATGGAACATAGTACAAACCTCATCCCATGTAATCAATGTTGGCTGACCCTCTGGAGCCTTGGCATTGTTGCATACATTATAGATAATAGGCAACTGTCCCCATTTGTCGCTCTGCTTGGCAAAAGCACTCATCCAGGCACCGCCACGCTTGGTAGGGCGACGGAAGTAGTCGCTGTAGAAGAGGGCGATAGGCTTGCCGCTCTTGTCGCTTACCTCGAATACCTTCATGTCTGGGTGATAGGTAGGAATATCTTTGCGCTGCTTGAAGTTCAGACCATATACACGATGAGCAGCATAGAATACACCGTTTATCTGAACGCTATCCACATTGAAGTAAGGCTTGATTTCATCGTCAGAGATATTGAGCATCTCCTTTTTCATCTTCGCAGAATAGTAGAAGCGGTCGTATGGCTGGAGCTTGAAGTCCTTGCCCTCGCTCTTCTGTGCGTAAGCTTCGATTTCGCGGGTCTCGGCATCAGCCTTAGGAGCGTATTCCTTGATGAGGCTCTGCAGGAAGTTGTTTACGTTCTTGGCAGTCTTTGCCATTGTCTTCTCCAGTGAATAATCTGCATAGGTGCTGTAGCCCATCAACTGTCCCTTCTCGGCACGGAGCTTGGCTATCTCGGTTACGATAGGGAAGGTGTTGAACTTAGGGTCGGTACCGTCGGCACGGTGGATGCTTGCCATGTAAACCTTGCGGCGGAGCTCACGGTTTTGGAGATTGGTGAGGATAGCCTGCTGGGTAGTGTTCACGATGACAATGCAGTATGGAGCCTTGTTGCCCAGGCTTTCTGCGTCTTTCTTACACTGTGCGATGTCGGCATCGCTGAGTCCGGCAAGTTCTTCCTTGCTGTTCACCCAAACCACGGCGTTGTTGGTAGCTGCAGGAAGAAGATTGCCAAACTGCTCCTGGAGGTCTGAGATGCGGGTGTTGATCTGCTTCATGCGCTCCATTTTCTCTGGAGAGAGCAGGGCACCTGAGCGGACGAAGCCTTTGTAGATGACTTCGGTGAGTCGCTTGTCTTCGCCCTTGAGCTTGCTGTACTCATGGTCGTAAACGTATTTGATACGTTCGAAGAGTTTCTGATTGAATGAAATCTCGTTGTCGAGGTCGGTGAGCAAAGGCATCACCTTCTTCTGAGCCTCTGCGATTCCAGGAGTCTTGTGTGCGCTGGTAAGACCGAAGAACACATTGGAAACACGATCCAGCAACATACCGCTGTTCTCGTAAGCGAGGATGGTGTTCTGGAAGGTTGGCTTCTTCTTGTTGCTGATAATCTTCTGGATGTTGGCACGCTGTTCCTTGATGCCAGCTTCGAAGGCTGGGAGATAGTCGCTCTCCTGAATCTTGCTGAAATCAGGAGCGCCGAAAGGAAGGCTGCTCTTTACCAGAAGAGGGTTCTGACGCTTGCCGCCTGCATTCTGGGCAAACGATGAGGTTGGCATCTGCAAGAGTGTTGCAGCCAAACCGAGGGTAAGAAATGTCTTGTTGAAATTCATTATTTATTATTGATTTCCTGTTGTTTCTTGAAACTACTGTTTTCGAAACTGCTGTTTCTGAAACGTTGGTTTCGAATGCAAAGGTACTAAGAATAATTGAATATCAGATTGTTTGCTGCTTGATTTAAGCTTTTTTATTTATTGGTGCATCTGTTCTGTTTCCACGAATTCAACATCTATTACCTAATAATTGGCTGAACACACTTTGGGCTTATTGGTATCAGAAAGTCTAAGTTTGACTTAATATAGCATATATTCTGTTTTGTTCTTCTGATAAAATATTTTGGATACATTCTTTTAAGTTCTCTTTTAAGGAAGAATCCCCAATAGTTTCAAGCAACCTTTCTTTTATGATATCAGAAGCCTTTTCTTCAATATTCTCATAGTTGCCATGAGATTTAATTATCTCACTTATTGATTTCTGAGGTGTAAACCCTGGGATTTTATTGATAACCATTTCTTTTTGCTGCTTATCATAAATATCCCAATATTTCAGTTGTTCTTCTATATAGTTTCTTTTTTCAGCTTTGTTTTGAGGTAAATCTTGCATTAAGTCCAAAAAAGAGGTAAATTCTTCAAGGATAAGACCATAGCTATTATATATTTTATTATAAATCAAATTGAATTTGTTTACAGAATTCGATTTTGGCATTAAATCAAGTAAAAGGGTTGTTTTGAATCCTTTTTCATCTATATCACGAACTAAATATTTTAATCTCATACGCTCTTCTTCACCAAAATGACCGTCAATAAATTTGGCTGCAATATTGTTGATTTCAATATAGTCGAATGATGCTTGAAAATCAACTAACGCTGTACGTAAGTCTCGGAGCTTATCCAATTCTTGATTGTATTTTATTACAGAAAGTTGAAGATCTCGGTTTGCAATGTTTTCAATATGATTTTGCTGGTTTTGTTTATAGAGTATGTATAGGGCAATCGCAGAAGACAACACTGCCCCTATATAACTACCCCAAAAGTCAAGCCAAGAAGTGCTGTCTCCTGTAATCGGAAACTGCATTGGTAGCACCATTAGTGTGTTGATAATCAAAGGAGTAACTATGATTAACAACAATTGAAAAAAGTATTTTTTTATGTATCTCAAACAGCTTTTCATCTTAAAGTAAATAATATTCGTTTTATAGAACACTTTTTATTTCTTGCAATACTCCTTAAACTCTTTCCTCGTCATAGCAATTCCTTTGGATGCGTTGCTATTAACTCCATAGACAAAAGGAGAAGATAGTTGAGTATATTTTCCCAACTTCAAGCAAATGCGGATAGGCTTGTCATACCCTCCATATTTTAGGGCTGCGCCTTTTGCTTCCGCTTTCTCTTTCACCAGTACTTCACTCATATCTATTGCGTCCACAGAGAGCACTTGATAATATCCTTTTACCAAATGGTTATCCACAGGAGCAAAGTATTTTATTTTCTGAAAATCCACTCCCGAAAGGATGGAATTATAGCCAGAAAAGAATATTTTGCTTTGACCATTCAGTACCAATTCCTTGGCAGCATTCACATGACCATCTACGGACGCAATGTAGAAAGTACCCTTGTGTATTGGTTCATCCGAATATTCCAATCCTTTTTGAGGTATGCTTTCTTCGAGCAACCGCTCTCGGCCGTTGTCATCTTCAAGCCAATGGCGGATCTGTTGGCGTAAGGCTTGCTCTGAACTGTTGGCATCTATGATGATACTTCCGTCATTGCCGTGTCGCTCTTGGTCAGGACGCAAAGGGAAAGCACCGATGCCTATCAAGCGGTTCGACAGCTGATAGTAATAGTCACCATTCTCTGCGTCAAGAGCTTCCAATGGTATGCGACCAGGGAATAGGACATAACCAGCTATGATTTCCTTTTTCAAGTGCTCGTGGTCATGTCCTTCCTCAGTGTAGTATATCGCATCACGATAGCGGTGCATTTGATCTATGGCATCTGCTGGTGGCACATCATAACGGCTGTCGTATCTGCTACCGTTTTCGTCCGTGTCAGCAATTCGGTATTTTGCATCAAACAGATAGGTGAACTTCATATTGCCTTCTTCCTGCTTACTCAATCTCAGAACAATGTCTGGACGCTGTACCGTGGTCATGGTGTTTGTACCACTGATAGCAGACTGCAACTTGCCTTTATGCACCTCCGCATTGTAGCACACACTTGCCAACTCTATGCCTGCTTGGTTGATGAAATTCACCGAACCACCATACACAAGCTGCGGAATAAAGTCGTTGGTAATGTCTCTGCCGTTCACCTTAGGCTTGGCATCCTTGCCCAAATCCTTCATCACATCCTGCACAATGTTCTTCACTTTGATAAAGCACCATATCTCATACAGGTCGCAGATTTCCTTCACTTCCAGTTTGCGCATGCCTTCCTCCAGTTCATAGCCCTGTTGCAGTTCCACCCATTTCTCCATGATGGTTCTGTAACCTTGGGCTTGCTTCATCACAAGGTTGTCTTGGGAGAACCCCTTGAATTGTCCGATACCACGGAAAAAAGCATTGTTGGAGAGTTCCATCAGTTCATTCTCCATATCGCAGAGCGAAGTGTCTATGCGCTTCGGGTCGTCAAGGTGCATAGCGGTCATGATGTGTTCTTTCACCACGGCAAAACGGCATGTCATTTCCCGAATTGCATATTTCAAGAAACGGTTCTCTATTGTATCGTGGCTCAGCGTAAGTTCCTCAGTGCGGTACAGATGGGCAGGATTGTCCTTGTGCATCTGATATTCGTTTTCCTGTTCTCTTGGAATATATGCCATGCGCTCCGCTCTCTCATACTTGGCTACGGAGCGCAATCGTCTTTTGGGGCGGTCTATAATCTGACGTGCCGCCGTCATAATGTCTGCATAGCACGATTTGAAAATCTGCCACCATATTAACGGATTGTTTTCGCCTGCGCCTTGACGCATGCTGAGATAGGTGTCCTTCAGAAACGATGTACTCAGCATAGCATATTCATGTTCTATGTCAGAGATAATCGTCTTCAAGTCGGAGCGGTAGTCAAGTTTATAGCTCAAAACTTCGGTTATGAACTTCAGTTTCTTGGTCTGTTTTTCTCCTTTTACCCTGTAGGTGATGCAAAAGTCGGTCATGCCCACTTGGTTGTGGAAGTTCAGCGAACCATAGAGTTCGTCGCCAGTACTGATGATGGTGCTTTTATCTTTGCCATCGGTGCGCAGATGGTCGTTGATGGCAAGCGATAAATCCTGCAAGTCCTTTCCTTTATTACGCACAATAAGCGGATATTCCGTATTCTCAAAGAACACGGCTTCATGGCGAATGTCATTTCCTTCCTGTGCGTTTCCGTCAAAAAAGAACTTGACATTCTGTATTTCTGATGTGTAGCGGCACAACAACTTTGCGGCACTGTCTTGATTGTCAGTGTCGATACATAGGTTGCGGACTGTCTCAACTATTCTCCGCTCGTGATTGGGACATGAGAACCTTACCAATAAGTCCTCATTTGTCACTTCAAAGTTGAATACGTTTGCCATACTTTTTGGGTGTATGAATGTTTAGTTCCAGAAAGAAACGAAATGGTCACGTTTCAGTTGACTGAGCATGCGGTCTATCTTCTTTATGGACAGCAACTCTTTCTTCTTCTTCTGCTGCTCTGTGAAAATCATTTCCTCTCCACTCTCTGTTGCCGTTTCTTCGGTAGCATTGCTCTCTATATCTGTATTATCCGATTCGCCCAACATTTGTGTGATGATATTCCGCAATGCTGTGAGTATGTTCAAGTCGCCATATTGCTTGGCGGCATCTACGTTCACACTGGCATTGGCTATGCGTTCTTTGTCTGCTTCCGAATCGGTAATTTTCAGTTTCGTTTCATCGCCCTCTATGCGTGATAGAATTTTCATCTGCGTAAAGTTGTCAAGCGCAGCTATGCGGTCGGTCTGCCCAAATTCATGCGATGCTTGTAGATATATCAACGCTTCGTTGGCTGCACGATAGCCAAGTTTGAAAGGTGTGCCTTCAAGCAGAGCATTGATTCGTTTCAGATAGTCTATGGCAAACTTGGCATCTTCGCCAAGTTCTTTTATGATTTCCTTTGCTTCGATATGGCGGTTAACAAGCAGAGTGTTTAAGTCTGCATCACCATTTTCCTCAAATGCCTTTACAATGGCTTTGAGGTCATCATCTGTTGTGTCGGTCAAGAAACTGTCGTAGTTCACCTCGTTCATTTCTACCGACATGGCTCTGTCAAGCACTTTGCGTGAGAAAGAGAATGTTGTCTCGTCCATGTTTACCGTGCCTATCACAATAAGGTTCTTTGGCAAGGTCAGTCCTTTCGTTTCAAGATGATCAACAACCTTTCCTAAGAAAGAATTTTTGTCAGCAGCCGTGAAGTTCGGGAACAATGTGTTTACCATCATTTTTGCGACATCTTCTCCAAAGGAGTTGAATGGCTTGATAACGGGGTCGGTCATGTATTCTTTGTCCTCAAAGCTACGACTTTCAATAGCACTCAAAAACTCTGCAAAGTATTCCTCTACAGGTGCAAGGTTCATCTCATCGAGACACAGGAAGAACGGCACCTCGGGATGCTGCCATGCCTTGACAATAAACTCAATGAAGGGTGTAAACACATAATGCGGACTCGGAATGTTCGACAAATAACCGATTACATCCATCGAGTTATGCCAGTTTGGCTTCACTTGTATCAGTTCAAAGTTGGCAGGAGAATGTAACGTCCAACGGTCATTGGCAAAGTTTTCGCCCGTATATCCATTTGTCCTTTGCAACTCCTCTGTAACAGTGGCCTGTGCCAACTTACGCACAATGCGGCTCTTGCCAGTACCGCTGATGCCAGCAAGGAGCATGAAAGGCTTGGTGCGGAGGGCGGTGAGGTAGTTGAGATAGTGAATGTGTGATTGACTATTTTGGCAGAGATTCGTTCTCTGAGGATGATAATTTAGAATTCCAAGTGCTTCTATAGCACCATCGTATATTGTTTTCATAAGCTGTTTGTATTCTAATTTTACTTCATTGTTTTGATGTTCAAATATTTGTTCAAGTCCTTTAAGGATATTTCCTTTTTCGCCACTATTCACATCTTCGTCATAGAAAATTGAAAAAGGAGAATTCCTTATATCTTGCTCTTCGATTTTATAACAACAGTGCAAGAATTTAGCATGATGTTTCATGCCCATTCCGTAAAAACCCTTAGAATTTCCATCTCTTTCATCACCCAATATGAATAAGGGAGATTTCTGTTGAATTATATTTGTTAAAGAAATATTATCTGCTATAGCATTATTAATATCATCTGTAGATTTAATGGTTTTACGAACTTGATATCCATTTTTCTTATTTGTGCGAATTGTCATAGAAGGACATTTCCCTTGGCGTGTGATGAAATTTACAAATTCTTCTGAGTCTTTGCTCTTTTCTTCAGCCGTGTTATGTATGTCCTCACGATAATTAATTTCGCAAAAAAATGCAGAAAGAATATATCTATGCCATTTTCTAAAATCAATATTGCTTGGACATGGATATATTTCATTGAAGCGTTGAATCAGTGTATTAATAGAGAATTCAATATCGTCAATTGTAACTGGTTGGATGATAGAATAAATTGCGCAAAGTGAAGATAGTGCTTTATCTATAACACTATTTCTTTTCACTTTTGCAGCTTTAGATATTAGTGCTGATACATAACCTAAATCTGATTGGATGTTATTTCCTTCAGTAATGTAATCTAAGCCGTTTGTACCTTTCGTTAATTCTCTTTTAAGAAGGCCGATTCTATATATTTCTTTTGCACGCGTACGTCCATCGGATGTGTTAATTCCCAATGCGTCCGTAAAGTTGCTGGCCTCATTTGGGAAATGGCCATACAATATCCCATCATTCCAAGTATTCCAAATACCTAGAAGGGTTTCATAATAGCTATATATACATTTTACTGTTGATTTCATATTATTTCTTTAACATTAGAACATGTTCGTATTCTATCTTCTGATGAGATTGACCTCTTGGTATTGATGTACGATGGTCTTTAATCTTGTACTTATAATAACCAAACCATTTAAAGCCAATTTTTGTAGCCATTGCTGCGATTATCTCATGCGTGGGAATTTTAACTTTTTTAATTGTATTGTCTCCGATAATGATGTGGTATTCTCCCCCTATACGTAATGCATTATAAACACATGACAAATTATTATACATGTCATTGAAATAAGCTAAACAAGTTTTTGCACGCCCTATATCGTAAACTTTAATATGTTCAAAATAAGGTTCAAACAAATCTTCTACCATTTTGTTTATTATCGTATTTTTACGATTTTCATGCCCTATCTGAACTTTGCGCATGTCCTTTGCTATTGCATTATTTATACAACCGCATAAAGCACCTTCAATTTTTACACATCTGGTGTAGTCTAAGGCATTTATGTATGGCGGTGAAGTTATTGCAATGTCGATAGCAACATCGGGTTGCGTAAACTTCGAAGCATCGAATCCTATCCACTTTATTCCATTAACTCCTGTTTTATATGAAGACATTCCAGATATAGCAGAATAATGTGCATTAAAACTATATTCAAAAGATTCCCTTACCGTCTTTGTCTGTTTGGGATATTTCTTTGATATATAAGGTTTTAAAGACTGCCGCTCCATTAATGAAACTGGTTTAATAGCATCTGCAAAAGCAATCAACATGAATGATTTGAACTTTTTGTTTCCAATTTTGTCTATATAGTTTTTTAACTTGAGTAAATCTGTTAAGTCTGTAGGCTTAAACCAGCGTTCAATACCCTGTAAATCAGGAATCTCATCCGATTTTGAAAACTCATAATTTATACAAATATCTTTGTACAATTGACTTAGTTCCTTTAATTCATCTTCGTTAAATGTTGTAGAACTAACTTCTGCTATTAACCTTGCAAAGGGATCCATTTCAATTCCATAAGGAACATTGCCACTCAAAATCGTTTCTACAGCAGTCGTACCTGACCCCATGAATGGGTCTAATACATTTATTTTTTTGTCCACATGTTGTGCTAGTATAGCTCGCGGAACTAAAAATACACTTCTAGCAGGATAACGATTATACACTCGATTGCCATATTCCAATAGTGTTCGAGTTGTAGGAAACTCAATTTCTTCCCCCCATGCCAAAGTATAAGGGTTGTAGATACCAGTATTAAAATCTATTTTTTTTTCCATTGTAAAACGACTAAACTTTCACGAACATATTTTTGATCTTCTGGCTCAATTAACTTAGTTTGTTGTGAGGAAGGAACAACTCTTCTATAAATTTGTATGCCAAGACATGTATACCCTAATGTTGTTGCAATATCAGCAAGTATCATATCTGTTGCTACTACGACACCTGCGTATGTCGGATTACCTACAACTAGCCCCAAAATTGCACCATCATTTATGTTGTTTGTCAGATTCTTTAGACAAGTATACAAATCGTAAAAATAGCCTGCTATCATCTGGGGGATCCTATTACTCCAAAGCTTCTTTGATTGAAGCAGTGGGACAATTACCTCGTCAATAACAGGAATGGTGATTTTGCTATGGCGCTTCCATTGATAGTGAACGTGGCTAATCATGGATTTCTCTCGGAACTGTCTTTGGTCTTCCTTTGTCTTAAAGAAACCAGACATCCACAATTCAACAAGATACACTTTGCTGTAATCAAAACAATTTGCGTATGGTGGTGAGGTTATTATAATGTCAGCTTTCTTCGGCAATATATAAAAAGATAAGCAACTTCCTCTAACAATAGTATTCTTTGAGATGAAAGTTTTTCCTTCAATGTCGCTAATAATAACTTTTATTTTTTTTACTAACAATTCTCTTAAATCTGTAAATGTCATAGGGAAAGGCTCATGGATTTTGCGCTTAACCCCATTCCCATTTTTTTTGTGAGTTGAAACCGATTCTAATAATGATATTAACGAAAGTAAGAATATATTGTGAACCTTAGAGTTGTTAAGGGCCTCAATAAAATTCTTTACCTTTATGATGGATACGTATGTTATAGGTGCAAAATATCCCACGACAGTAGGACTAATTGCATATTTGTCACTTCCATCGAAATCTTCAAGAATTGAAAATTGATGTAAAGTGCTTTTCAATATTGCCAAGTCCTCTTCATTGTATGAAGCGTTTTTAACTTCTGAAGCAAAATTTCCAAGCGGGCTAACATCCAAAGATATAGAATATCGATTAAGCTCATTTGCTGAAAGTACTGTTGTTCCTACCCCTCCATAAGGGTCAAATACAACGTCGTCTACAGAATTAGAATATTTCAAGATGAATTCTTTTACAAATGAAGGAGAAAATCCTTCTTTATACGCAAGCCATCTATGAATAGGACATTGCATGGCCTCTTCAAAATTAACCGGCGTATGATAAGTACTCACCTCAATACCTTTAGGTGAGAAGCGGTCTTCATATTTTTTGTAGCAATTTCGTAAATTCTGTATCATCGATTTATAAAACTCCTTTATAAAAGACAAATATCATTTTGATTCCTTATTATTTCCTGTTCCTCACTATACGCTTTCTTCTCGTCAGCAAGCAAAGCGAGTGAGCATATAGTCCTTGACTTCACGCTTTGAGCCACTACCCAATGCAACCATTTTCGTGACCTCGCGAAAATGGTTATCTACGTTGATATTCTGTGACTTACATGGTTCAACAGCTCTGCCTATAGCTATTGTAAAATTCTTCCAACGTGCATAGCCAAGAACCGACTGAAGCTCGCGTGCAAACCTGACTTCAACCTTTTCTTTGCCATTATCGCTCTCAATATAATGCGTTATCTCATTGAAAGCGGATGTATGCAGATTTATTCTTTGAATGTCCATGTTGTAATATTTCTTTGTTTTCTTTTTCCTCACTAAATGCTTTTATCTCATCAGCAAGGACTTTCTGTAATTTCTCTTTCGGTACTATCAACTGATAGTCCGCCACTCCGATAGGTTTTCCCATATCTTCAAGTGCGAGTTCCACCTCTACACGGTCTTTCTCCGCACAAAGTATGATTCCTATGGAATGGTTCTCATCTGCACCACGTTCAAGGCGGTCAAGCAGAGACAGATAATAGTTCATCTTACCTGCATACTCTGGTTTGAAAGCACCTATCTTCAAGTCAACAGCAACAAGGCAGCGTAGTCCACGATGGAAAAACAGCATATCAACCTTACTCTCTTTTCCATTGTATTCCAACACATGCTGGTTGCCAATGAATGTAAAGCCATTACCGAGTTCCATAAGGAAACGGGTGATAGCTTTTACAAGGCGATCTTCAAGTTCAAGCTCCAAAATAGGACTTGTTACACCTAAGAAACCGAGATTGTAGCTGCTGCTAAACACCTCGTTGGCATACTGCGCTTGTTCGGCAGGAAGAGTGCGGTCGAAATTGTTGTCTACTCGTGTCAATGCCTGTGCCTCATACATATTGAGTTTGATGGCATTGAGCAACAAGTCGCGGTTCCAGCCTTTGGCTACGGTTTCCTGCGCATAATATAGCGTGGTTTCATCATTAAATCCCTTGTTCAACAGTAGCAGATTGTGCGACCACGGTAAAAGTGCTACGGAGCGTAGCACTTTTTCATCATGTCCAGCGTAACGTTCATAAAATTTCTTCATGTTCCAAAGTTGTCGTAGTGAAACACCCATCTTTGGATAGCGTTCTTTTAGGTCTGCTGACAACCGTCTGATAACGCTGTCACCATACCCACTTTCAATCTTGCGCTCATGAAGCATTTGACCAATTTCCCAATAGGCGGTAGAGACATTGCCATTGATATGTCGAGCTATTTCTGTCCGAGCATGTTCTATTACTGCGACAGCGTGTCGTAGTATCTCGGCATAATCGCTACTCCCTGTCGAGAACTTGTTGTCTATATTGTCTGTTGTCATTTTATCAATCTAGAAGCTATTGTTTGCCATATTAAGATAGCGAATTTGAATACAAAGGTAATTATAATACATCACAATTCTGCATAAACACTGTGATTTTTACGTTTATTTAGCAACTTGTTTAGTAACTTGATGAAAACATTGCTCCTATTTATATATAAAAATAGAGGTTTTGTATTAAAATTAGAGAAGAACCGATTTGTTTTCTCTCAATTAATGCCACTAATGCCACACTGCGAAATAACAGTTTGATATTTAGATGTTTAAGTGTGGCAATAAGGCTTGCTTCTGTTGCCACTTAATGTCACCTAATGCCACACAAAGGCTAATAGGATAACTGATGCCAGCAAGTATCGTCGGTTGTTGTAAGTAATAGGATAAGCGATTGAAAACAATATGAGAAGTTGTCGAAGTATATAATGGTAGTTGTTGGAAGATATAATGTCTGTCTTTGGAACTGTTGCTTTCATAAACCGCACAACAGCTGTTGTGCGCTTGCATATCAGCTGTTGTGCGGGTGCACATCAGGTGTTGTGCACTTGTAGCCCAAGTGTTGTGCAGTATCTGATAGGCTGATAAACTGATGGCTTCGATAGAGCGTATGGAATAAGCGATGTTGTACTTATCTTTACAAGTTAAAATCTTCGTAAAAATCCCTTAAGGAGAAATTTTCAAACCCTTAAGGGAAAATATAGAATCTCTTCTTTACCCATTTTACGGGTGCTTGAGAAGTATTTTACTCGTTTAGAATAATATTTACATAGTTTCTCGGGAGAATTATAAAATAAAAAATGCGTCCGTATTGTGCGGGTGCATTTCTGGTTTTATAACATAGTTGCAACTCTGCGAATCTGCTTGAACTTTTATATTCCTTCTTTCAAGAACTTGCGAAGATGCAGATGCGTGATGCCGTCATCATCATTCTTGGTGAGCAGAGGAGTCATGGAGATAACGTATTTCGGATAGTTGTCCTTGATGGCACGGAGATTGCCAAACTCCCGCTCTCTGGTTGCATTGTCGGCTATGATGTAGGAAGCTTGCACGTAGATGCGTTCGCCTCCTGGTTTGGTACATACAAAGTCGATTTCTCCAGCTTGCAATTGTCCTACATATACCTGATAGCCCAATCGTATGAGGTGCTGATAGATGATATTCTCTATCACTTTCTCAATGTCTCCTTCACGTGTACCTCCGGCAATGGCATTTCTAATGCCGTTGTCTTCAAAATAAAACTTATCGTTGGTTTCAAAGATACGTTTGCCGTGGATGTCATAGCGGTTCACCTTGTGCAGGATATAGGCTTCGCAAAGGAAGGATATGTAATTGGTGATAGCTGCCGAAGCGATGGATTCTCCTTGAGATTTCATATATTTGGAGATGCTGTTGGCTGAGATGAGTTTACCTGTATTATCAGCAAGGAAACGCACCAGATTCTCTAAGAATGGCACGTTTCTTATCTGGTTGCGCATGATGACATCCTTAAGCAAAACGGTATGGTAAATATCCATCTGGTATTCACGTGCATCATCCTCTTCCAGACCTATCTTTGCCAGACCAGGCAAACCGCCATACTGAATGTACAGAGCAAGTGCTTCGTCATTATCTGATAGTTGATGAAATTCCAAAAACTCGTTATAGCTCAGCGATTGGATATAGATTTCCTTATATCTGCCACCGATGAGTGTGCTCAGTTCATTGCTCAGCATACGGGCATTGCTACCAGTTATAATGATGTCGGTGTTGGGTTCTGTGCGATAACTTCGGATGGATCGTTCAAATTCCTTGATGTCTTGTATCTCATCGATAAGGAT
>ULTW01052649.1_pt1 | contig 22063 bp, 16 predicted proteins | sample 1957961 | NCBI WGS metagenome assembly ULTW01 (sample SAMEA4835744, study PRJEB28245) | human gut metagenome | biome: gut microbiome; material: fecal sample | place: Denmark | collected 2008 | reverse complement strand
CGCAGCGCCTCTACCATCTCCCAGCGGGTCTTGCAGTCCTTCACGTTGTCGCCATCCAGGCGCTTGGCGTAGTTCTTGTCGAAGGCAGCCTTCATAGGCACCACCTTCTCCAGTTCCTCGCGCACAGGGTTGATGTCCTTCTCCTTCAGAACCTCGGCATACATGGCAGCCTGGTAAGCATTCTGCGGATAAACATCCCAAGTGCCGAAAACAATATCGTTGAGGTCGGCGATAGGCACGATGTCCTTGTAGTGCAGATACTTCTTGTCTGCCCCCTTGCCCACGCGAATCTTATCGTATTGAGTCATTGAACCTACTGGCTTTGCAAGTCCCTTGCGAGCCATGAAAACACCTGTCATGAATGTGGTAGCTACGGCTCCACAACCTACGACCATGATACCCAGCTTACCTTCAGCTGGCTTTACATTGTTTTGTTCCATTACTAACAGTTATTAAACAGTTATTTAAGTCTTCTAAACTTTTTTTGAATTGATTGATTGATTGAATTGTTCCATCGGATAAGGTGGAAGAGTGCCTTCCCCGATAGCCGAATGTCGCTTTTCTGATTGCAAAGATAATGAAAACTGATGGATAAAGTGTAGTTTTTGATGAAATTCTTCATGAAATTTAGAAATATTAGCATTGGATTCGGAAATATGAGCATGAGGATGGTAAAAATGGCAATAATTTGAAGGAAAAGGGGATTGATTTTGTGACAAAATGTAGGAAGATGTTTTTTTTCTTGAATATTTTCTCGTTTTTCTATTTTTTGCAGTATCTTTGCAGGTAAGAAGATTTAGAGTTAATGATAAAATAGAAAACAGAATATAGAATTAAATAAGAATATAGAAAATAATAAAATAGTAATTATGATAGACCGCTGTTACATCGAAATAACCAATACCTGCAATCTGAATTGCGATTTCTGCCCCAAGCATCATCGCAAGAAGAGGCAGTTGAGTGCAGAGGAGTTCAATCTCATCACGGATAAGGTGAGGGGCAAGGTGTGCTTCCTCTATTTCCATCTGATGGGCGAGCCGCTGCTCCATCCGCTGCTGCCGCAGTTCGTGAGGATGGCTAACGAAAAGGGATTCAAGACGGTGCTCACATCCAATGGAACCCTGCTCCATCGATGCCTGCCGCTGCTCGATGCCCTGCCCCATAAAATCCAGCTCTCGCTGCATTCGCACGAAAGTAATGCCCGGGGCGAACTGGCAAGCTACATGCAGGAGGTGATGAATTTCTCCATGCAGGCAGCCGAAAAGGGCACCTGCATGGTGCTCCGACTCTGGAACCAGGGCGGAAGAGACCAGGAAAACGAGGAGGTGATGAGGCTCATAGAGCAATACGTGCCGAAACCCTGGAAGGAACGCCCCGACGGATTCCGCCTCGCTGACCATCTCTATCTGGAATTCGACCGGAAATTCGAATGGCCTACGGCAGGGGAGGAATCTGAGGAGAAATCTGAAGGAAAATCTGAGGAGCAATCTTCTTCTGATTCCCAAAAAGAAAAGAAGCAGCTTTTCTGCAAGGCCCTCATCAAGCAGATAGGCGTCCTATCCGATGGAAGCCTCGTGCCCTGCTGCCTCGACCACGATGGCGATGTGGTGCTGGGCAATCTTCTGCATCAATCTCTCGAAGAAATTCTCGCTTCGCCCCGGGCGCAGGCGCTGATAGATGGCTTCAAGCATCACACGGCTTCCGAAGAACTCTGCCAGAACTGCGAATCTGCCCTGGCTGGCAACAGCTTCAGGGGAAAAGCCAGAAGCTCGGAAAAATAAAAAATAGTAATATATAAATCTTAAAAAAATATAGCATGACAATAACCCTTATCATATTAGTTATCACGGTTGCCATGTTTATATGGGGCAGGGTGAGGGCCGACATCGTGGCGCTCACAGCCCTGGCAGCCCTGCTGGTTCTCGGAATCCTTACCCCCGCCGAAGCCCTGGCAGGCTTCTCTTCGCCCATCGTCATCATGATGATAGGACTCTTCGTGGTGGGAGGAGCCATCATGCAGACGGGCCTCGCCAAGCTCACGGGCAATAAGCTCATGGCACTCTCGCGAGGCAACGAAACCATCACCTTCCTCCTCGTGATGCTCGTTACATCCTTCATCGGAGCCTTCGTCAGCAACACCGGAACCGTGGCCCTCATGATGCCCATCATCATGAGCATCGCAGCCGGGTCGGGCATGCAGTCGTCACGATTCCTCATGCCCCTCGCCTTCGCCGGAAGCCTGGGCGGAATGCTCACTCTCATCGGTACGCCGCCCAACCTGGTCATCGACGAGGTGCTCACCGAAGCCGGCTATCAGCCGCTCGCCTTCTTCAGCTTCTTCCCCGTGGGCATCATCGTCATCGCCATCGGCATCATCGTGCTCATGCCCCTGAGCAAAATCTTCCTCAGCAAAAGCCAGGGAAGCAAGAAAAAGAAAAACGCTAAGTCGCTCGACGACCTGGTGGATGAATACCGGCTGCTCGACAATCTGCATCGATTCATCGTGCCCAGCAGCCGCACCTCTGCCGCCCGCGATGAAAACGGCAACCAGCTTGACATCGTGGGAAAGACCCTGAAGGAACTCAGCATCCAGAAGAAATACGGCGTGAGTATCATCGAGATTAGAAACGAAAAGAAATCGCGACTGGGACTGGTGAAGGACGTGAACCAGAACATGGCGAAGAGCAGCAGCACCATCCAGGTGCACGACACCTTATATATAATAGGTGACGAGCAGAAGATGCAGCACTTTGCCCGGGACTACGGACTCCGGAAGATGAAGGACGTGAAGATAGATTTCTACGACCTGGGACTCACCGAGATAGTGGTGATGCCAACCTCCAATTTCGCCGGCCTGCGCATAGGCGAGGCCAACCTGCGCAAGCGATTCGGCATCAACGTGCTGGGCGTGAAGCGAGGCTCATCATCCTCTTCTTCTTCTTCTGAGGGTGGCAGAGGTGGCAGCGAATACATCACGGATAATCTGATAGCCGCCAAACTGCACGTGGGCGACATGCTGCTGGTGCAGGGCGAATGGACCAACCTGGCGCATCTCACCGCCGACACCACCAACTGGGTGGTCTTGGATCAGCCTGAGAAGACTGCCGACAAGGTTTTGCTGGATTACAAGGCGCCCGTGGCAGCAGCCATCATGCTCCTGATGATAGCCATGATGGTGTTCGATTTCATCCCCGTGGCTCCGGTAACGGCAGTAATCATAGCCGGACTGCTCACCGTGTTTGCCGGCTGTTTCCGCAACGTGGAGGCTGCCTACAAGACCATCAACTGGGAGAGCATCGTGCTGATAGCCGCCATGATGCCGATGTCTACGGCGCTGGAGAAGACGGGAGCCTCGGCTTTGGTATCTCAGGGGCTGGTAGACAGTCTCGGGGCGATGGGTCCAACGGCTCTGCTTGCCGGCATTTACTTCACCACCTCGCTGATGACGATGTTTATCAGCAACACCGCCACCGCTGTATTGATGGCTCCGATAGCCCTGGTGGCAGCGCAGCAGGTGGGCGTGAGTCCATACTCCTTCCTCTTTGCCGTGACCCTGGGAGCCAGCATGTGCTTCGCCTCTCCGTTCTCCACCCCGCCTAATGCGCTGGTGATGAAGGCCGGCAGCTACACGTTTATGGATTACGTGAAAGTGGGATTGCCGTTGCAGATTATCATCGGCGTGGTCATGACGTTTGTCCTGCCGCTGCTGTTTGAATATTAGGGACAGAATAAAAAAAGAGATGCTACATGGTGCATGATGAATGCTTGCCATGTGGCATCTCTAATTTTTATGCTAGATGGTTACATCTGCAGAATCGCCGTCGCTTCCGCCGGTGTCAGTCTTGCCCTGGTTGGTATTGCCGCTTCCCGGGTTTCCGGTTCCGCCGCCTGGATTGTCACCGCCGCCCTGGGCATTTCCGCCGCCTGGATTGTTACCGCCGCTTGGAGAATTGTCAGGCTCCTCCACATCGCCCTTGTCTCCGGAAGTAACCTTCTTGATTACATTTCCGTCTTTGTCGTAGCAGGTGATTTGGATAGCGGTGCGCTGCAGTTCGTCCTTGATATCCACGTTAGGAGTGAAGATCACGCGTCGGGCGGTAATGAGCCCGCTAGCCACCTCCGTCACGGTTTCCACGCTCTTGGCTCTCACGCCGAATCTCATGGTTCCCAAACCAGGAATAGCTACGGAGTGGCCTTCGGTGGCCCACGCCTTGATCACCTCGCCAGCCGCGTCCCAGCACGCCTGCATCACGCCGCGGCTCACACCACTACGGAGAGCCGCCTCCTTAATCACCTTGCTCTCAGAGAGCTTACTGTAAAGTTCGGTGCCGAGCACGAAACGATACTTACCTTTCAACTCACCCACCTGGATGAGGGTTTCCTTTGCCTTCAGATTAATTGCCATAATATCTTGAATTTTAAAATGTTAATACTTTGTGAGCTATAAACTATAAACTTTTAACTCTAAACTATCTAATGGTGATAGTAGGCACGAAGTGCGAAGAGTCGGCCCTTGTCGAGATATTGTTCTCCTGCTGCTGCCGCTGGTTCTTCCCAATCACGAGCCCCGCCGTGCACGAGCTGGTGAGGAAGGTGACGATGGCAGAGCATACGGCCACGATGAGATACTTGATGAATGCCTTCATGTTCACTTTCATGTTCTGTTTCATAAGCAATACGATTTTAAATTGTTAATACTAGCAATCCGGTCTTTCTCCCAGAAGCCATTTTTCATTTTTCCAACTGGAGAAATATTTTTCTCCAACTAGGAAAGTGATTTTCCAGCGCTTTCTGAATCACGATGCAAAGATACGAAAACAGCCACCATCAGTTGTGCGATGGTGGCTGATGCCGTGCGATGGCGGCACATTTTAAGCTAATAACTTTAAACTATCAACTCTAAACTATTAACTCTAAACTCTCAGCTCTATCCCGGTTCCCCCAGATACTCCACGATAGCCTTCACCTGCTTGGGCGAAAACGATTTGCTAGTCTTTGTGTATCCCATCATCTGCAGCTCCTCCCATAGCGGGGTGCAGCGGCGAATCCAGACCATCAGATGGTTGACAGCTGTGCGAGGGTAACTCTCGGGAAAGTACATCAAGGCAAGTTCCTTCTTGGTGTACGTACGAATCTTGAAATCTTCTATCATCATAATCCTTCAATTTTACATTAAAAACTAATTAATACTATTTCTTCTCTTTCAGATAGTACTCGCTGAAATCTTTGCACTCCGGCGGCAACTGGTGGTGCACCAGCTGGGGCAGAATCTCCTTGAGCTGCAGAAATAGGCTTTCGCCCGGCGCATCCCTGTCGGGAAACATGTGCCACTCCGTGTGGAGCTTTTCTCCTATTTCCGCCAGCCATTTCTTATCTTCCGGCTTCAGCAGCGTAGCAGAAGGGATGGCTATTGCCTTGTGCCCGGCAGAGAGCATCGCCCAGCAGTCGCTGCACCCTTCGGTGATGAAAAGCTTCTCGCCCGGCTTCAGCATCTTCACCACAGGAAGATTATAGATGCTGCATCGGGCACCATAAGGGAAGCGGAAGCGGGGAGCCGTCGGCTCCGTCTGATGTGAACCTTCCACCCCGTGTGAAGGAGCATCTGTGTCATCTGTGAAACCTGTGTCATCTGAGTCATTTGTGAAATCTGTGTCATTTGTGAAATCTGTGGGCGATTTGTCAGCAGCAAGCCCCTTCGCCTCCGTGGGCATCTTCTTATAATCCAAATTCCTATTTTGAATCCCAATCAGCTTCCCCTCCATGTCGAAGTAGGGAATCTGCAGCCAGTTCACCCCCTTTCTATCCGTCCACGAAGTCAATCTGCACCATCTCGCCACTCTCTCATCAATCCTTCTTTCATCGAAAAGGAATCTTCTGGCCGCCCCGTTGAGCCAGGGATGCTCAAAGAATCTCGCATACTTCCCGGCATCGAAGGAGGAGGATAGTGATGCTTTCGGAGATGCCTTCGAAGAAGTTTCGGAAGAATCTTCCGAAGAAGTTTCCGAAGATGTTTCCGAAGAGGAAGAGGATAGGGAGATGGGTGAAGAGGAAGAAACCACCTTCGGATGCGAATCTTCCAGATAAACCCCATTCACCTCCGCCAGCCATCGGCAGGCCGAGAGGAAATCCTTCCCCAGGTATTTCATCACCAGGTCGATGGTGCCCACGGAATCCCCCATGCAAACATAGCATCGGCAGCTGTTCCTCCTCGTGTTGAACGAGAGGCTGGCGTGGTGGTCGTCATGAAAGGGGCAGAGCGCCTTGTGATGCTTCACCGCCATCCCCAACTGCTCGGCGACCCCCTCTATCGGCAGGTCGCGCAGCTTTTGAATCTCATATTTCTCCATAAAATTTCATTTTCAAAAATTTATATTTCTCCAATTTAATCTCATTTTTCCTTACTCTTAACCTTAGCTCCCGGCGACCCCGTAAGATACTCCTGCGTCTTCGTGTAAAGCCCCGTCTGGTTGCAATAGGTGATGAACTTGCGGTTCTTCCATACGTCGATTTGGTGCTTGGTGCCCTCCTTGCTCTTTCCAAGGCTCAGGCGGAGCGCTTCCAGCTGCTGCTCGTTGAAAGAATGCTCAAGGCTGTCGAGCATGTTCTTAGGACCACTTCTCTGCACCTCTTCTTCCTGAGCATCGTATCCCTTGAACATGTCGCCAAACACCTTTACCTTCGACCACAGGTCGTAATAGCAGAACCATACCACGAATTCGCCGATGGAGCGCGTCCACGTCTGGTCGTTCAGAATCCAGAGCACAGCCCCCTTCTTCCATGCCGAAAAGATGCTGCGGTGGGATAGTTCCCAAAGAGTATCATCATCGGCAAGGTCGGCAAGCCTGGCCATTTCTTCTGCCAGCTGGTCGGCCACCTTGTTGAGCTGTTTCACCACAAAGGTACCCTTGCAGTTGTCCAGGCGCAGCAGATAGCTGTCTAGATTCTTCAGGAATTCCTCGTCATACGAACCCTGGCGTGGAATTCTGCCGCTACGCTCGCCACGAGCCTTGTAGGCAAATGGAATGCGCCCGAAGAAACCATTGGTGATGTCTTTCTTGTAGAACAGGCGGGCTGCTTCTGGGGTAGAAGTGAAGGTGAGGTTCACACGGAGCACGGGATTACCCGTTACGCCATCAGCCGTGGCGCGCAAGGCACCTGCTCTCTGGCAGTCGTAGATGTTTCTCACCATCTGGCTCACCTGCTTGTGGCCGCCGCAGATTCTATCCGCCATCTCCACCTCGGGCAGGTTGAGGTATTGTGTTCTCTCGCCCAGTTTCTCGCATGCCATGGCATTCTGTATGAAGGCAGGGTTGGTTACGTCGGCAGGTGGAAACCAGAAACTCACGTCTGGACGTTCGGGCTTTTCCTTGTTGGCACCCTTGGTCTTCATCTGTCGCTGCCAATCCACCAGTTTCTTGAACTCAGTCTCATCATGCTTGCGAAAAGTGCGCATGATGGCCTCTACAAGATGACCCAGTTGCGCCTTTCCGATACCCGAAGGGCCTATCAAATGTCCCATCTGACCGCACATTTCATAGAATTTGTTGTCGGAATACATGAATCTTACGCCCGTGAGATGGGCTGCCAAAGCCGGAATTGCCATCGGAATGAGCACTTCTCGCATGTCTTTTGATGCCTGCGAGATGGCTAATTTCACGAATTCCGTGCCTTTGCTGGGTTTGGGCATCGCCGGAGCGGTGCTGCTGAAAATATTGTAACTCATTGCTTTCTAGAGAATTAAATTAAAATATTACTTGTCGTTGGCTGGTCAAAAATCTCAGTCTCAGTCTCTCAGTTGTTTTAAATGTGGCATCCGCCTCTTTATATTATATATATAACTAATTAAATATCAATAAGTTATAAACGCTTTAAAAGCGGGTAGAGGGTTGGATTGTGACTTTTTTCCTAACTGAGACTGAGATTTGAGATTTTTTCTATCCCTGTCCGCTTATTGCACAAAGCTCCTTGGCTGCCAGCAGGCAGAAATTCTGGAAGGTGAATTTCTCCGTGAACCGAGGTCGGTTGAAGGTTGGATAGAGTGTACCGTCGTTTTTGCGGTTCACGTTGATGTATGTACCTTCATACACGTGCGGATTTCTCTGCACCACCTTATCCTTCTTCTTCTCGGAGTCGTTCTGCACGAATGTGAAGTGGTCTTCGCCGTCGTGCGTGATGGCTCCGTCCAGATACTCGCCTATGCCCAGGCGTCCAGGCTTGCGGGTAAGCAACTTGAGGTCGATTCCCAACTCTGTGTTGGGGTAGAAATTATGATTAGACATAATTATAGTCTTTCCGGCTATGCCCTCCGTTTCGATGAGAGGGGGCCTCCATTCCGCATCAGTCAAAATCGAAACAGGCTTCGGTCTTCGCTTGCCCATGCCTGATGTGGTTTGGTGCTGCAAAGGTCGGTATTTTTTGAGAGATAGACAAGAAAAAAAGTAGATAGTAGATAAATGAAAAAAGTTTATATTTTTAGGATTCTTAATATTAAGATAAGTTAAAAAGTAGATTGACTGGTAGCAAAGTAGATTATTAAAAGCAAGAACGTAGATTGATAGGCTACTGATAATCTACTTTTTAGAAAAAGTTAATCTAGTTTTCATAAAAAGTAGATTTCCAAAGCAAGAATTCAATAAAAAAAGTGTATCAGCTATGCGAGCTGATACACTTTTTGTGTATTTTGAACCATTCCACTCCCAATGAAATCTACTTTTTAAGCACTAAAATCCATCAGTTCTTCATTATTGCTATTTGCAAAAAGTACATTGATGCCGGATATGAAATCTTTTACCATCTCGGAGCTCTTGTTATATTCCAGACTATGTTTGTTTACTGCGGCATATTTTACAGGAGCGTAGTTCCCATTGTAGTGCTCGATGAAGTATTCTACTGCCTGCTTCACATTATCAGGCAAAGCCCATTGGCTGAAAATATATTCATACATTCCCATCAGCTTATGCTTGAAATCTGCTGGCAGCAGTTCGTCGAAGTGGCTTATTACGTACCTTATTTTCTTAATGTTTTTTGGATTGTTGCCCCAAAGCACCTTCTCTTTGATGGTAATATCCTCAGTTTCTGTCACAGCTTCGATGAGGCAGAGATGATCCATAGAAGCGCAGTTCTGCTTATGGAATTCTCCTTGTGCAAATCCTTCCTCCGAAGCATAGTGCTGGTACGCCTGGTAAGCGGGAGTTGTTGCTTTGAGATACTCTATCGTATCTTCAGGGATGAGCATAATCGCATTTTCCATACGTTTGTATGCTTTTTGTCTGTATTTATCCAATATGCATTTACTCTTGATAGGATCCTTGCGTATAGCCAGTTCTTCTTGTAGAATTTCTGTACAGATATCCATACATCCCTTTTCTGCCTTGAAGAATTTAATCATCTCGTTATACAGCCCCTGTACTGCTGGCGGAAAGCTTTCCAGTTCAAACAAATCAGGCTGGTAAACTTCGTCTCCAAGTAATGAAGCATCGATTACCGATTTGGGCGAAATATTATACATTTCGCATTCTTTAGCCGAAGGATGCTTTCTCGGGCAGAATTTCTTAAGGATGATTTTCAGAGGGGACAAGTGGCTTCTGATATGTCTTAGAACTTCGCTTACTGAATTGTAGTAGTTGTTGTGGTCTGTGGCAAATTGATTATTGAAAGAGGGTTCAAACTTTTTCAGTCGTTCCAGTTCTTTTTCCATCTTGTCACGAGCCTGGGCTATAAATGCAGAGAGTTGTTCTATTTCGTCTAGATCCTTATGCTTCATTCCCAGGGCACAGGTAAGGCGATTTGCTCCATCCTTCTCAAAATTAGAGACTATTTCCTTTATCTGATTGAGTCGGTCTAGTGTAGGCTCGATATCAGAATGGTAATATGCCTTGCGACATTTTTCTTTTTGGTCTGTTGTCATATATTAGGAATTCCTTTTATTTTAAATATTTTTTTGTTATACTCTCTCTCCACTTCTATCAGTCCTTTGGCAACGAGCATTTCGAGATAATCTCGTGTTCTAGAAACTTTGAGGCCTGTGGCTTTAGAAATGGATTTCAAATCTGTTTTTCCGCTATTGACGATAAAATTGACAATCTCCTGCTGGTTGTCTCCGATTGGGATTTGTTCATTCGGTATGACGCTTTCCTGGCAGGTTTCATCATGATTCATCGATGCTAACAACTCGAATACCTGATGCATCTGGGTATAGGCAATCTTATCTTCTGGCGTAGCTTCGCTTAGCCGGGAGAGTTCCTTGGCGTAACTTAGAGCCCGCTAAAGGTCGCCGTTTTCCGTGAGATAATTGTAGAGCTTGTTCTTGCGGAAATATCTTACGGTCTTTTCGTAGCCAGGCATGTAGCGCTGAAGCTCAGGAATGAGCTGCTCGTAGCTGTCGTAATGCTTCACGGATAGTTGAGGCAGGAAATGTAGCAGAAACCAGAATTCCGTGCATGGATTGGTCTCCACCCACATAATCTTACGGCTGCTCTTCTTGCGTATCTTGGAGTAAGTTTCCATTTCTTTTGGATTCTGCAACAGGCGATCCATATCAACAAGGCAGATTACATAGTCTGTTTCGCATTTTACATACGATTCTGCCAATTTTGCCATGTGAGGAATATCGGAATGTTGTGGAAAATCGGGTGCTACCTTAAAGGGGTAGCGGCAGGCGATGCGGAGCGAGTCAAAGTAGAACCACTCCGTCTCGCCCTCACCTATGATAGCTATACTTTTCTTTACTGCCATATTCTAATCCTCCTTATCTAGATAAATACTTCCAAGGAATGGTAAATCCACCAGCTTGCCTTGCTTGTAGGCATTATATGGATTCATCGTCTTGTGCAGGCCCAGCGAACTGAGACGCTTCAGCTGAGTGGCGCCTTCACGGCTCTTGTCTGTAAACCATACCACATCCCGGCGGATGTAGTCTTCGTTCAGCAGATTGATGTCGTGGGTGGTCATGAGCAGCTGGCTAGAACCCTCGCTGTTGGCAAGAAACAACTTGATGAAGTAGGAGAGAAGCTCATAATGGATGCTCGTTTCCACCTCGTCGATAGGGATGAAGTTGTTGTGGTGGAGCACATAGTAAAGCACCACCGACATGCCCAGAAATCTGTGGGTACCTGCCGATTCCAGACGCTCGTGTAAAGTATATTCGCCGCCGTCGCCCGTATGCTGGAAGAGAATTTCATCATGCTTAAGCGTGCCACGGCGAAGCATTTCTACCTTAGCTTCCTCTGGGATGGGAGCACTCTTGATGGTTTTTTCCATTTCCGGAGTGATACTCTCTTCGCGCTCATCTAGTGAAAGGTCGGTGATATTGAAGTCGCTCGCTTTCAGCATCTGTAACAGGAAGTGCTTCTTCTTGTCCTCCTTGTCATGGCGCAATTCGTCTTTCACATTGAAGGTCAGGGAGGTGCGCGGGCTCAGCGTGTCTCGCATTCCCGAATAGAAAAATTCTGCCACGATATTCAGCCGTGATGTGGTTGCATTCGATTGTCCGAAGGCTGCCATAACCGTGCAGTTGTTGGTAGTATTGCCGGCGATGGCTCGCTGGGTGGCTTTGTTGATGCCCGATTTGCTGCCAAAGGTAACTTCCGAGTGGTCTGTTTCCTGCTGGTAGCTGCGGCTGTATAGCTTGGTAGGGCGTGAGCTTGTATAAACCATCAGCATCTCCTCGTAGATTCGCTTTTCGTCGAATTCCAGGCTTAGGACGTATTTTTCCCGGTTGAGCCAGAAGGTCATCTGCATCGAGGAGTGTTCCTTGCGGCTGTGATTATCCAGAAGAAAAGGAACGTACCCCATTCCCATATTCTTGTTTTCCGGCTTGTCGAGCATGGTGCGGCGGAAGAATGCGAGGGCATCGAGCAGGGTGGTTTTGCCGCTGGCGTTGCTACCATACACGATACCAATCTTGAGGAGCTCAACACCTTCTGCCACTTCGTATAGGTATTGGCTTCTCATCTTGTCATCATTAGTAGGAAGGAAGCTTAGTGTTTGCCTTTCCCTGATGCTGAAGAAGTTTTGTATTTGAAATTCCTGTATCATAGCTATTCTTTTTTTATTTTGGTGCAAATATACGATAAAAAAGCAGAATTACAAAATGAAAATTTGTATTTCGTGAAAAATTCACGTTATTTAATATTAAAAGCTGTATTTTCCGTATTTTTTCCTATTTTAAAGAGGTTTTTTGTTGGCGAAATACTGTTTAAAAGTAGCATAAAGGCTTTTCTTAAACCAGCTAATGAGTTATAAAAATGAAAATAAATCCCATTTCATTTTGTTTTTTGCCGGTTTCTTCGTACCTTTGCGCATGGATTCGGCATGAGCCGCTTCCAGACATTTTAGTAAAAACAAAGCATTGACTATTATTGTGGTCTTCCGGAAAAAGCGTAGGAAACTTTCTTTCTGAATATATGATCGCACCAATAATGGTTGGCTTCATCTGTGGTAAGCATAGGTGAGCCTCTCGTCAAATATGTAGAGTCAATGTTCATGCCCGATATAGGGTGTGAGCATTCTTATATTTGACGGTGGTTCAGACTTTCCTACGCTTGCCACGGAAGACCTTAAGAATCGTTCACACCCTTCTTTTGTGTCTTTTTGTGAGTAGCCTGATGATAGTTGGATGCAGCTATTAATAACTATCAGAATATGGCAGACAATATTGATGAACTACATCGGAAAATAAAAGATTTGGAGGGTGAAGTGGCTTATCTTAATGCTCAGCTGAAGCAAGATAACCGTTTTGGACTTCATTGGATAGATGTGCCTGAAGCTTTTGAAGCTGGGGGAGAAAATGCTATTCCGATCCTTGAGGAAGTACCAGAACTTTCCATCACGACAGATGATGGAAAACCTACTCATATACTCATAGAAGGTGATAATTATCATGCTCTTACTTGCCTTAATTATACGCATCAAGGTAAGGTAGATGTAATTTATATTGATCCTCCTTATAATACGGGTAGTGATGGGTTTACGTATAAGGATAAGAGATTCCTTGATAAATATCCTGATGGGGCAAAAGTTCCTTCAAACCATCCGCTAAGGCATAGTTCTTGGCTTTCGTTTATGGCTAAACGCTTAAAGTTGGCAAAAAGTCTTTTATCTGATAGGGGAGTTATTTTTATTTCTATAGATGATAATGAGTTTTCAAAGTTACGAGAATTATGTGATCAAATTTTCGACTCAACAAATTTTGCAGCTGTCTTTTTATGGAAAAGAACGGATACGCCACCTTCTTTGTCGAATAAAGTAAGACGAAAATTAGAGTATGTCTTATGTTATACATCAAGACCTCTTCCTAAACGGCAGTTTGTTCAGGGTTATGTGGATGGAGATGATGCCCCTTTGTTGAATGCAGGTAATCCTATTGGTACTTTAGAGTTTCCTATAGGTTCTGTACATTTCAACATAGCCGATGGTGTGTATTCTGCATCTGATGACAAAAAAATAAAATTGTTGGATGAGGTGGTGGTAAAGAATGGTTTGAATGCCAAAAAGTTTAGAGCTTCAGGTCATTTTAAATGGGGGCAGAATAATTTGATGAACGAAATAGGGAATGGTACATATTGTTTGATTAAAAGTAAGTTGTTTTCTATACGTTATCAGAAGGCTAATAAGTCGTATAAAATACCCTCTAACATAATAGATTCTCAAGTAGGAGTTGGAACTAATGAGGATGCAAAGAAGGAATTGCGCAGTATCGGTTTGGTGGGAAGTTTCGATTATGCAAAGCCACTTTCCTTAATAAAATATTTGGTAAAAATGGGATTCTATGAAGATAAAAACATTTGCGTCATGGATTTCTTTGCTGGTACTGGTACTACGTTACAGGCTGTTATGCAATTGAATGAAGAAGATGGTGGAACTAGACAATGTATCTTGTGTCAATCTAACGATGATGAGGATAAAGTGTGTTCTTCTTTTACTTATCCGCGAGTTTCTGCTGCAATAAAAGGCTATGTAGCTCACAATAATTTGACGGAAGAGTTGTGTCGCATAAAACTTACAACAAAGAATATTTTGAAATCCGAAGACTTGTTGTCTCAGATTAGAGAAATACAATTAGATAACGAAAATAATTATGAGTCGTTTAAGACTTTAATAAAAGAAGATGCCCTAGTGTTGGAAGGAACTCATAAAATGAATGCTGATGTCCCACCTCTCGGCAATTCTCTCAAGTACTATCGCACTTCTTTCGTAGGAACAAGTACGGCTAATCAGGCTACAGACCATGACAAGACAATCCTTGCCCAAAAGGCTGGATGCCTGCTGGCCTTGGCTGAGAATACGCTTTACGAAATGAAGAAAACTGATAGCTATCAGATATTCAAGGACAAAAATCATGAGGTATGGACGGCAATCTATTTCAAAGAAGATTATCGCCCGAAATATTTCAACGAATTTGTTCATGAAGTAGAGCAGCTTTAGGGCGTGAAGAATGTATATATTTTCAGTTGGGGCGACGTAGGTTCTTTCGATTCCTATTTCGAATATCTTTCTGGTGTAAATCTGAAGAGCATTCCTCAGCCAATCCTCGATATTTACAAATCTTTAAATGCTTAAGAAAGTATGGAACAGATACCTTTTCAGATAGAAGCCGTTGATAAACTGGTGGCTAATATAAAGCGATTATGGGGACATAGAGATCGCCAGATTCCTGTTGTTCTGAAAGCTCCTACAGGAAGCGGTAAGACTTATATGACTCAGAAGATGATTTGCGAGATGGCAGAACAGCCAGATTGGGATAGAGATGTGGCTTATGTATGGATCACCTTCTCCGACGACCTCGCCATGCAGGGCAAGCATAAGTTTGATGTCTACTTCCCTACGAGTAAGCATGGTCGATTGTTGACGATAGAAGATTTTAGCCTTGGGGCTCTGCTGAAAAACGATGTGCTTTTCATTAACTGGCAAAAACTGGTGAGCGAGAAAGCCGGAAACCGTATATACAGACGACCGGAAAATCCAGATGAGCGACATGAGAGTAGAGTATACTTCGAGGATTTTGTAGAGAATACCCATGCCAACGGCGTGGAAATAGTATTTATAATCGACGAGTGCCATCTGAATGTAACCGAAGCAGCTAATCGTGACGTGATTAGCAAACTCGACCCGAAAATCTGCATTCATGTCTCTGCTACTCCGCCTCCTGAAGTGATGGCAAAAGCTGCAGATTATGACTCGAATGTGGTAATAAAACATGAAGATGTGGTAGCACAAGGGCTGATCAAGGAGAGCATTGTTACCCAGACGAAAGAGGATTTGGATAAATATCAAGGCGAAGATGAAGATCATGTCCTGCTGAAACTTGCTATCGAAAAGCGCAGGGAACTTAAAGCGGAGATTGAGGCCTTCGGCAAAAATGTGAATCCGCTTGTTATCATCCAGTTGCCAAATGATGATGAAACCTTGATAGAACAGGGGCAGCCTACCAAGGAAGAGATTACGAAAGAATATCTTATCTCGCAGGGGGTAAAGGCAAACAGAATTGCATCCTGGTTTACTGGTAAGGCTAAGCCTGAGGGGTTGGAACGGAATGATAGCGAATACGAATACCTTCTGTTTAAAACTGCAGCCGGTACAGGTTGGGATTGTCCCCGTGCTCAGGTTCTGGTCATGTTTCGTGATATTAAATCTGAAATTTTCAGTACTCAGACCATCGGTAGAATTCTCCGTGTTCCAATCATGCACGAAGAAGTGTCTAAGGTTTTCCGTAATGGTTATCTTTATACCAACTTCTCGCGCAAAGCTGTAACAGAGGCTGATTATGGCGGAATGGGCAACAAGCCAAAAACGCTTATCTCTTACAACAAAAAGGGGGAAGATTACATCATCGACCCGAATCTGAAGACAGATATGCTGTCGCGTGTAGATTATGGAGATTTGGGTAAATCGGGTGAATTCCAACAATGTTTGTTTGATACATTCAATCGCTATTTCGGCATTACTGATGAGGATGTGTTTGATGATGTTGTAAAAAGAAAACTAGAAACTAAAGGACTCAACTTGAAGGGAAATTTGGCGCATGAGATAGTTTCAGATACTCAATTCTATGATTACGAAAATATTGGAATCAACCTCAAGGAAGCTAAAGGGGTAGAGCGTGAGTGGAGTAGGAGTGATGTGCAGAAACTCTTTACTTTCACTTTGGTGGAAATCCTGCGTTCGCAATCAGATAATGATTGCAAGGTAGGAAACATCGTGCGTTCTGTACCAACTTTGAAAAGTGCCATACGCTTGTGGTTCAAGTATTATGCTCTGAAGAATGAAGACGAAGATAAATGGTATCGTATTTTCTTGTATGACGCATTAAACGGTTCAGCTTCAAGTATATTCAGACGTCTTATCACAGAAACGCTTAAGGCATACCATCCTTTGCTCGAAGAACAATTACGTAAGCGCAGAGAGGAAAACCGAAAACGGCAGAGTGTTCCTTTTGTCTTGAAGAAGATGTATTCTTATACAGAAGAACATGATGAGTTGACTGAGCAGAAATGCCTGTTGCATCCTTTCTTCTTGGGGCAAGACTATACTGGCAGAAAAACGGAAGAGAGTTTTTACAAGTATCTTGAGGGGCAGGATGGTATAGAATGGTGGTTTAAGAATGGAGATAGCGGTAAGGACTGGCTTGCCATTCGTTATTTCAGCGAAGAGCGCAACGAAGAAGCACTTTTCTATCCCGACTGGATTTTCAAAAAGAAGGATGGTACTATCGGCATCTTTGATACCAAAGGAGGTCAGACGGCTGCATCTAAAGATACGAAAAACAAGGCTGAGGCTTTGCAGAAGCGTCTTTCAATGTTGAACAACTTGGCTGGAGGCAGAATAAATTACGTTGGCGGTATTGTAATAACAGCTAATGGCACATGGTATTATAATAATAATGAAGAATATGTCTATCAGCCTGGTAGTACTGATGGTTGGAAAATGATGCAAGATATGTTTGATGAGGTGAAGAAAAAGAACAGTTCGAATACTGCAATTCTTCATGCCATCTCTCCTTCCGACCGCTTCACCCGTTTCCTCCCTCTGTATTCCATCCAGGCAGCCTGCGGCTACTTTGATAAATATGAGGAACCTGAGGCGGAAGGATGGGTGGATGTATCCTCATTACCATTCACTCCAAACAGGGAAATGTTCGTGGTTCACGCCAAAGGCAACTCTATGCTGCCGAAAATTAAGGATGGAGACTTATGCGTGTTTGAGCGTTATCAAGGAGGTTCAAGGGAGGGAGAAATCGTACTCTCGCAGGTGAATGAATATTACGAGGAGTATGGCGGAAAATATACCATCAAAAAGTTTCATAGTGAGAAAACTGTGAATGAAGAAGGGGTGGAAGTTCATTCAAAGATAGAACTGCAGCCACTTAATAAAGATGGCTTCCAGACCATAGAAATTCCAAAAGATAATGAAGCCAAGATTGCTACTATCGGCGTCTTAAAATACATTATCCGTTAACGATAAAAGGGCAAAAGCATTATCCCGTCTATCAGGTAAATGCTTTTGCCCTTTCTCTCTGTATGTCTTTTATTTCACTTTATTCCACTTCCTCGCACATTGCCATTTCTGCTCCCCGGTAAATCACAACGAGCTGATGAAGCTTCGTGGTCTTCACGGATTCGCGCACGATGTCGCTATCGGCGTAGCGCCTTATCTGGGCTGAGGCTTCCTCGAAGAGATGATTCAACTGCTCATCGCTGGTGCCCGACTTGCAATACTTCAGTTCCACAATGTAGGAGTCTTCCATGTCCTTATAAATGTCGCAAAGGGGCAGCAGGAAGATGTCGGCATAACCGCCGTCGTTGTCGAGTTCTGAGATAGGACGGTAGAACTTGCATTGGCTCGCCATCGCCAGGGTGAAACCATGAACGTAGGCTTCGCCTTTCTGCTTGTCACGTTGGGAGGAGAAGCGCTTCAGGCAATCGGCTATGTAGGCAAAGTAGGGCTTGAAGGCGGCTTCATAGGCCAGTTTGCTCTCCAGCTGGGTCTTGTCGTATTGCTCAAAGGTGAGGTCGTTCTCCTTGTAGGTATCCAGCAGATAGGTGTACATCTGGTCGCGCACCACCTCGTTGGGAACCACGAAGCGGGTATTGCCCTGGTAGGTGCCGTCTATCGTTACCATGCCGAAATAGAAGAGCAGGCTCAGGAAATTATCGGGATCGTTGATGCGCTCGGCTGGGAAATTCTCCATCAGGGTTCCCGTGGTGAATCCCTTGGTCACGATATCCTGTATGATGCTGGCATCATGGGCAAATTCCCTGTCGTGGCGGATGAGCATGCGTATCTTGTCGTAGTCGATGCGGATGTTGGTTTCCAACATGCTATCAGGAATATCGTAATCGTTGCGGATATAATTGTCCACAAAATTAAGTACCATAACAGAGTTGTACATGGTTGTCTTGCCGTATCTTTTGATGGCGAAGCAATAGTTGTCATACCATGGCTTCATCACTTCTATCAGTTCATCCACGCTATGGCGGAATGGCAGCACGCTAGCGTAATAGGCCAGCATCTGGCGCACTTCCTCCTCGGTGAATCCCACCATTTCGTTGAATTCCGGTGATAGGGAATAGTTGGTGCCGATGTTGAAACCGCTGGTCAGATCGTCCATTGTAACGGGACTAACTCCTGTAACGAAAACTCTGCCCAGTGAATCTCCGGCGGCTCCCTTGATGGTGTCGAAGAAATGGCGCAAATATCCCTCACCGTGAGTCTGCTCGCGGTATCGTTTTTCATGCTCCTTGTGGGCAAGAATCTGATTGGTAAAATGGTCGTATTCGTCGATGAAGAGGTAAATCTTCAGGCCTGCTTCTGCACATTGGTCGCAGAGAAATCCTAATTGGGCAACGGCGTCTTCCTTCTGGTTCATCTCTTGCTTTATGCCTGGTGGCAAAAGGTTGGCGTATCTGTTGCAGAAGGAATTGAACTTGTTGTTGCAATGGGCATCAAGTCCCTTCTTGTAATTATCCAATCCTGCTGAAATCATGGCAAAGTTCAGATGCAGGATGAGGTAGCTGTTGCGTTCGGGGGTAGGATTCTCTCCGATGTAAAGCTTGCCGAAGAGGCTTTCGAACTTATCCTTCTTGTTGATGTCGTAATAGTTTTCGAGCATGGAGAGGGTAAGGCTCTTGCCAAATCGGCGAGGGCGAATGAAGAAGAAATACTTATTGGCATCTTCGATATCCTCGATGAAGGGAGTCTTGTCTACATAGTAGCAATCGCCCTTGATTACATCCTCGAAGTTCTGCATTCCGTAAGGGATGCGCTTGCGATAGATTCGCTTTTGTCTTTCTATTTTTGCCATAATCGAAACCATTTTTTGTTTGATGCCGCAAAGTTAAGATTATTATTTGGAATACGCAAAGTTTTTGGGGCTTTTTCTTGGTGGTTTATCAAAAAATGAGTAGTTTTGCGGACGGGTATCAAATAGATAACGAAATATGAATCATAACGAGAAATAACGGTTTTGTGCTCCAGATTCCCGGCTCCCTGATGCTGGTGGATGCAGGCGGAGGAACTGGGGGTGAAGAATCTTATTCTTTATCATACGGAGGAGAAGACGCTGGATAATCGTAAGGAAAATTATACACGTGAAGCTGCTGAAAACTTCAATGGTAGAATCTTTGTTCCGGATAATCTGGAAGTGATTGAGCTATAGGATTTTTCTTCATCGGATGATTTTTCTTCATCGGATTACGCGGATGAAACGGATGTCTGAACCACATTCCTCGGATTACGCACGGAATTTAAACGGAAACTCGACCTGGCGGTCGTAACAGATACCCCCTATTTTCTCCCTATTGCAAAATGGCCTGCCATGGCCGTATGGCCAAGTTTCCGATTAAAATCCGTGCGTAATCGCTTAAGCAAGAATGTCTCCGATAACTCTGCGTATTCCGATGACGAGCTCCCCGAAATCTATCATGGCGTTGAAAAGGCTCACTTTTTCCGCCTTTCTGAGGTCTTCTAGTGTGAGCTCGGCTTCCTCGATGATGCCGGCTTCCAGGAGCTGGGCTCGCTTGGTTCCCAGGAGCAGGGGATGCTTGGGGGTGAGCCATCTGTTGCCATCAAAAAGGGCGAGATTGGTGAAGGAGGTGTCTGTGATCAAGCCGTTTTTTACGATGATGATTTCATCGCAATCGCCCTTCTGCGCCACCAGGGCGTTGAGCGCACTTCGGTCGGTGCTCTTGTAGGTGTAGTCGATATTGTTATCCTCTACCACCTTGAGGGAATGAATCTCCTTCATCTTGTAGGGGGCGTATTCGATGGCTTCCACGCCCTGGGCACCATAAACCACTCGTGCCTTGTAAAGGTTCATTTCCTCATTTGGGGAAATGAGGGATGAGAGTTTTATTTCTTCAGATGCGAGGGATAGAAAGGATGGAAAGAACCTGCGGATGGTTCTCTCCATTCTTGCCTGATGATAGGGCAGGGCCAGGGCCTTGCCGTCCTTGATTTTTATTGTTTCTACAAATTGCTGTTTCATATTAAAAAAAAATCGTGTATTTTTTGGGGGGAATGAAAGGCGAGTTTAAAACGGAAGATAGATTTTCTGAATCACTTCCTCGTATTCCTTCCGGCAATCGCTCTTCGAGGTGATGCCGCCGCCTGCCTTGAAATACAATTTTCGGTTTGCCTTCGGCTCCTTTCCTTCGCTTGCCTTTCCTTCCTTTGCCTTGAAATTCTTTTCTCCATCTGCTTCAAAATCAACTGGCGATGTTTCTTCCTCGATGAATCTGATCATGACGGCGGAATTGAGTTCGCCCTGGTCGTAGATTCCCATGATGCCCGTGTAGAAGCCGCGGTCGTAGCCTTCTGCCTCTTGGATAATCTGCATGGTTTTATCCTTCGGGGCACCCGTGATGGAACCGGCAGGGAGCTGGGCATCGAGGATTTCGCCCAGATGATGCGGGTAATCTTCGGGCAGGCGACCGCTGATTTCTGAACTGGTTTGCAGAATGTCGCCCTTGTTGGTATGCAGCACGTCGATGTAACGGTATTTATCTACCCTTACATCTTCTGCCACCCGGCTCAGGTCGTTCCTTATCAGATCTACGATGGTGGCGTGTTCTGCCGCCTCCTTCCGGTCTTCCATCAGCTGCTTTTCGGCATCGGGGAGTGATGCATCCAGGGTTCCCTTCATGGGATAGGAGTAGATTCTTCCGCCCTTGATTCTGACGAAGGTTTCGGGAGAAAAGCAGACGAAGGGGGTGAGATTTCTCTTTCTTCTGAGCAGCAGTTTATACTTCCCTTTTGCGCGATGAAAAATATCCTCTAAAGAGAGATTGCAGCTCACGGGAACCCGGCAGGTGAGATTCGTAAGATAGCTGTTGCCCGCCATGATGTTGCTCTTCACGATGTTGAAGCTTCGCTCGTAATCTTCGTAAAGTGGGGGTTCTATCTGCCAGGTGGTCTCCGAAATCTCTTTCTCCGAAATCTCTTTCTCCGAAATCTCTTTCTCCGAAGTCTCTTCCTTCCAAGTCTCTTTCCATGCATGAGAAAGGTTTCCTCTTCCTTCAAAATCGAAGAGGCATTCTTCGGGATTTATATCGGATAGCAAGCGGATGAAGGCCTTGTCTCCCTGATAGTTAATAACAAAGAGAAAAGGCTCATCCTGGCTTGCCAGCTGATTGATTTTATCTATGATTTCCTGTTTCATGCCTGCAAAGATACTGCTTTTCTTTGGATGAGCAAAAGATTGGTTACAGATTTTTGTTTGATGGGACGCCTTCTCCACACGCCCTGAAAGGGCAGAAGCTCCTAGCCCAGGGCAACACCCTGGGGTTTAGTAAGATTTTAGCAATGCGCCCTGTAAGGGCAAAAGCTTTAAAATGCGGCGATGATAAAGCTTTTGCCCTTACAGGGCGACGTTGTTGCTTGCATGTTTACCCAGGGCGATGCCCTGGGCTAGGAGCTTCTGCCCTTTCAGGGCGTGTGGCGCATATTTAATAGGCTTTTCATGCCTTTTCAATAGGCTTTTCCTGCCTTTTTAGTACGCTTCTCCCTGCTCTATTTCCTCCTGCGTGATGCGCTTGCGGTCGATGGCGCGCCAGGCGAAGACGATGTA
>ULTW01036938.1_pt1 | contig 22313 bp, 17 predicted proteins | sample 1957961 | NCBI WGS metagenome assembly ULTW01 (sample SAMEA4835744, study PRJEB28245) | human gut metagenome | biome: gut microbiome; material: fecal sample | place: Denmark | collected 2008 | reverse complement strand
CAATTCTGTGTATTCTGTATTCTGTGGGAGAACAGCGCACCCCAACCATCTGTGGGAGGTGCTCTCAGCAATCGGCTTCCGTGTCTTCGGCGTGTTCTGTGGGAGGTCAACGCCCATCAAATTTGTTGTGAAAAACTTTGCGCCAACCCTGTAACTTGCAATGCAAATATTGTTCAAGCACCCTCGACCTGAACACCCATTCTGGAGAAAAAAGCATAGTAGACAGCGCATTTTCGCCCTCGCTGTTCGCCTTGAAAACCACAAAAATGTAGTTTTTCGGTGTGCAAGTGCCACTTTTGCCCACCCCAAATGCCACTTTCGTCGGGTGCAAGTGCCATTTTCATCCACCCTAAGTGCCACTTCTACCCAGTACTCGTGCTGAGAGTACTGGAGTTTAGTAGCGCGAGTACTGGAGTTTAGTAGCACGAGTACTCAGTGCAAGTGCCACAATAGCACTTGTTTTTAGGATATAACGTCACAACAGATTAAATATCAGCATGTTACATTTCTCGTCCTTTCAGCCCCTCCAAAACTCGCGAAAAACCGCCCAACCATTTCTTTTCTGATTTTCTGCGCACTCTTGAGCGGTCAAACCTACAAATATCGTGTCTTGGCAAAAGGTGTGCCACGCACGTGAGTGGGAAGTTTTACACAGCCAAGAGCCAACCGAGGAACATACGCAACAACGAACGACTATTAGCCGTAGCTGTCTTTATCTTCGTGTTGACAATAAACTCAGCCACCCGTTTGCGGTATTCGCTCTGTTGAAGCATATCCCAAAACGCATGATCTAAATAAGCATATTCAATGTTGTTCTTTAGCCAAGCAATGGAAGGTGAAACCGTTTTTGTTTCTGAATGCGGCGTTAGGATACTTAAATTCCAGAAATCACTTGTCTGCATATGATAAAAAGGATAGCAGGGTAGGGTGTATTCACTCTGTTTTGCTATCTCTGCGTATTTCTTGAACACAGCCTCATAGATCTCTGCCAGTTGCTCGTATTCGAATCGGTTTTGTTTGAAAACTCCATCCTCGATACCCTTTATAACAGCCAGCAGCAATACCGGCTTGGCTATCTTCTTTATGCCAGTTCGCTTGATGCTTCCAACTGCCATTTTCTTTATCTGTTTGGTGTATACATCATAGGCGATATCATAGTTGAAATATGGTTCGTTCATATAGCTTTAGGTTTGGTTATTATGCTTCAAAAGTACGAAAAAACAATGGAAATGGCAAAATTAATATAAGCGAATATTCATATATAATATGAGAAATACAAAAAAGACAGTGTCGGTATGGTGATTCAAGATATTTTCATTAATTTTGCATTTAGTATCCGTCCAGCAGAAAGCCCGAAAAGGGTAATAAGTGGGAGGGTGCAGACTTTTAAGAAATAGGGCGTTTACTTGACGCTTGTCTTTTCAAACCGTAAACTTCGCAACTTTACAAAAATCGCAAAAGACGAGATGGCAACGTAGATGCCCACGGTAGGTATATTTATAACCCTGCCTTGGGTTGCTGTATACATATGTCTCATGCACAATGGGTACGTGTGTATATGGCTTCCCATGTATGGGACTATATTGTATATTATGCGTGGGCTTTCTGCAGTTGTCCGTTTTTTGCGATTTTGGGCAATGCGAAGGCCTACGGTTTGCGAAACGGGCGAAGGGAAAGAACCCACGCATTCTGTTTTTAAAAGCATAAAAGCAAACGTAGGTCTAATCTATCTGATATTGGGGTTCTGTCGGAAACATAACGAATAAAGTATTTTTCTTTATGTATAAAAAGTATGTGTTCTCTGGTCATGAATCGTTTCCGTGTAGAATGTTATGGCCGATAAAAGGATATGATTATATTGTAAAAGGCAATAATTTCAACGATCCTAACTCTGTTGTGGAATTGGGTGTTGGCAAAAACATGGTAGCCTCAATACGCTATTGGTTAAAGGCTTTAGGTATGACGGAGCAGGACAAACCAACGACGTTAGCAAATTACTTGTTTGGAAAGGAGCATGGCAAAGACCGATATATAGAAAGTCTTGGCACGCTATGGCTGCTTCATTTACTTCTTGTTATCACGCAAGAAGCAACTCTTTATAACATTTTATTTCTACGCTACCAGAAAGAACGTAAGCAGTTTGATAAAGAGCAGATACAGAACTATGTAAAACGTCTGATGACAGAAGATGACAAACAGAAGCAATTCAATGCTAATACAGTAGGAAAAGATTTCAATGTGTTGGTTCAGAATTACACCCAACCATCAAATCCAAAGTCTTATGAAGATTATTCTTCTTTGTTGATAGATTTGAATCTTATTAGACACGACAATTCAGATAAGACATTCACATTCAATATAGAAGGAAAGCGTTCTGTGCCATTGGAGATATTCTTTTGTGCCATTCTTATGATGAAAGGTGACGATGGAGCTGTTGCGTATGATACATTGCAGAATGTCGGGCTTGTATTCTGTATGACAGATGTTGAAGTGATTGAAATGATGAGGCAGATAGATAGTGAGTATTCCGACTATGTGCAGTATAGTGACAATTCAGGAATTCGCCAACTTCTATTTAAAGAAGGCAAGAAAATAGAACTATTTGATTTACTTAACAGATACTACAAAAATGCAGCAGTTTAGTTTGTCGGCTAATATTGAAGAAGGCCAGAACAAGGATTTCAATTATATCGTAACCCCCAATGCTCAAGAAGTAGCATCCGGAATCGTAAATGGGTATAATTCTGGTATTCATTCGTTCACGATTATTGGCTCGTATGGTACTGGCAAGTCATGCTTCTTGCTAGCGTTGGAAAAAGATTTGCAGAGCAAAGGTCAACATAATCTTATAAATCCGCAGACTTTATCTTCATGTAAAAAGTATGAAGTGCTGAAGATTGTAGGCGATTACAAAGATCTTGCTTCACTAATGCGCAATAAATTGGCTATTGACGGAACTTCCGATAATGTGCTTGACGAATTGCGTAACAGATATAACCAAGCAAAGAAACGTGGAAGTTTCCTTATCATATTTATTGATGAGTTTGGTAAGGTTCTTGAACATGCTGCTAAGAACGATCCTGAGCAGGAACTGTATTTTATGCAGAAACTTGCAGAATTTGTCAATGTCCCTAATAGACAAATACTACTTGTGACAACTCTGCATCAAAATTTCAGTGCATATGCAAGAAAACTCTCCATAGTACAGAAAGAGGAGTGGAATAAGGTGAAAGGACGCTTCAAGGAACTGGTGTTTATTGAACCTGTAGAACAACTGCTTTACCTCGCGTCAAAACAAAATGGTTCATGTAAAGATTTAGGCGACAATGAAACAGTGTTAACCAAATTGTGCGAACTTGCAAAAGATACGAAATTCGTATCTGATGGATTTACTCCAGAAACAGCGAAAGCTCTTTATCCGTTGGAGCCATTCTCTGCTTATGCCATTACTCAGGCAATTCAGCGTTATGGACAGAATGAACGATCATTATTCTCCTTTCTTAATACGAAAGGAGCAAACTCGTTGTGTGGATACGAAGATGGGTTTTATAGTATTGCAAATTGTTACGACTATATCTTGCATAATTTCTATTCGTATCTAAAGGATGCCAATGCTGACTCAATGCAATGGAGTTCTATGCAGGTGGCACTTGAACGTGTAGAAGGTCAGTCGTGGAAAACTAAGAATGAATTGCTTGGAGCAATAAAGATAGTAAAAACTATCGGACTATTAAACTTGCTTGGCAATTCTTCTTTCAAGATGACGCGAGAACAAACAGCCTACTATGCTAAAGTTGCGCTTGGAATTGAAGATGCTTTACATATACTCAACCTACTTGAGCAATACAAGATAATACGCTTTGCAAGCTATAAATTACGATATATACTATTTGATGGAACTGATATAAACATCGAAGACGAAATTAGAAAAGCAGGCTTAGTAGTAGGTCGTCCCGTAAATTTTGTTGATGAAATACGCAGCTATTGCTTTAAGAAGATAGCACCGGTAAAAATGTGCTACTTTCAGAAAGGAACGCCGCGCTATTTTGAATATGAGATATTAGAGGAAGGTCAGGATAAAACTCCTACAGGTGATACAGATGGCTACATACAACTCATATTCTCTTCAAACAAGAATATTGTAAAGGATACAGTTGCATTAAGTAACGAGTGTAGCAATGCAATAGTCTTTGCTTGCTTTAAAAATACAAGTGAACTTGTAGATCATCTATACTTAATAGAGAAGTATAACTATATACTGAGCAAGGTGCTACTGGATAAGTCCGATCATGTTGCTATAACAGAAGTGAAAAATCTCCTGGAGTATGAGAAAGTGTTGTTAGATAAGTCGCTCAATGAAGCATTGTTTTCATATAGTGATGATGTAACATGGATATTCGATGGCAAAGAGGTAGAAGTTAAGACGTTCCGTATGTTTAACGAACTTCTGTCGCATGTGTGCGAAACCATCTATCCTAAGACACCGATAATGAATAATGAATTGTTCAATCGTCATAAGTTGAGCGGTTCGATATCAAGTGCCCGTGTGAAATATCTGGCAGCGATGCTTAATCAAGGAAATGAAGTGGATTTCGGATTTGCCAAGGATAAATTTCCTCCAGAGAAAACCATATATTATTCTCTGTTGAAGCATACTGGACTTCATGTAGATGGCGCTTTTTCAAGTCAACCTACCAATGACGGATTAATGCCTTTGTGGGACGCTTGTGAGGAGTTTTTGGTTTCAACAACCAACAAGCCACGTAAAATATCAGAACTGATAAAGTTATTGTCGGCACGTCCATATAAATTAAAACAGGGTTTCCTCGAATTTTGGATTCCTACATATCTGTACATTAAGAAACAGGAGTATTCATTGTATGGCACAGGAGGTGCATATATACCGAATGTGAATATGGAGTTCTTTGAACTACTACAAAAGCATCCTTCAGACTATAGTATTAAAGCTTTGGACGTATCAGGTGTGCGTATGGACATCTTCAACCAATATCGCAAATTCCTTAATGTAAAGACTTTGGGAGATGTAAAAAGCAACGACTTCATTGAGACGATTAAGCCGTTCTTTTTCTTCTATAGTAGACAACTTAATGATTATGCCAAGCATACACGAAAGTTTAACCACGAGCAGACTGCACGTTTCCGCGACATTCTCGCAGTAGCTAAAGATCCAGAAAAGACATTCTTTGAGGATTTGCCTGAAGCGTTAGGTTTCGACAAAACAGCATTGCAGAACAAAGAGAATGTGGAAGAGTTCTGTTATGTCGTTAACCGTGCTGTAAGAGAATTGCGATCATGCTATAATGATCTGATAGATCGTATAGAATCAAGTCTCTTAGATGCATTGAGTATTGAGGAATATAATTATACGGAATATATATTGACTATACGCAGCCGATTTTCTTCTGTTAACGAGCATCTTCTGACTGATCGTCTCAAGGAGTTCTATCATCACGTAATGACAGAGTTTGACAATCGCAAGGAGTGGTATCAGTCAATCTGTTACACAGCATTAGAACAACCGCTTGAAAGATTGCGTGATGACCAAGAAGAGAAACTTGTACACAATCTTATAATGTTGTTCCGTGAATGCGAGAAATATTCAGTTATATCACAGATGGACATTGATAGCGACGAAGAGTGTTTTTCTATTGATATGGTTGCTACAAAAGGCACAAACATCTCATCTCAGACATTCAAGCTGACAAAAACAGAAACAGAGAAAGCGGATGAACTTGAAATGCTTTTAAATAACGCACTCGCAAACATAGACAATAACAATGTCGCTATATGTACATTGTTAAGAGTGTTGAATAAAAAAATGTCAAAATGAACGTAAGACACATACTTGGAATTTCTGGAGGTAAAGACAGTGCTGCATTGGCTATATACCTAAAACAGAAATATCCGCAATTAAAGATAGAATACTATAACTCTGATACAGGATGCGAACTTGCGGAAACAGAGTTGCTGATAGATCGTCTCGGGGCTTATCTTGGTAGCATTAAACGACTCCGTGCTGCCGAGGACAGTCCAGAACCGACACCTTTTGAGCATTTCCTTAAAGCGTGTGGTGGCTTTCTGCCATCACCGCAGGCTCGTTGGTGTACACAAAAGATGAAACTGGCAGAATTTGAACGCTATGTTGGCGAGGACTATGCTGTGTCATATGTAGGCATACGTGGCGACGAGGATCGCGATGGATACATTTCTTCAAAACCCAATATTCAAGCCGTGTTCCCCTTCCGTCGTAATATATGGAGCATTGATGTCATAAATAAGGTTCTCCATAATGATCAGCAAGAACAGATAATAGCATTATATGATAGCTTATGCAAGGACTATCAACGTGAGGATATTATGGAGATTTTGAAGCGCCCTATATCCAAACAGTTCTACTACTCAAAGAAACTGAATACATTGCTTGACATAGATGTAAAACTATTCAACCATGTTGTTTTTGAATATTTGAAAACAACAGAATATCCAATTGGCAAACTTGATAGTTTTCCGTTGATAGACAACGACGAAGTTCTTGTAAAAGATGACATCTTCAGACTATTACGAGAGAGTGGCGTTGGTGTGCCAAAGTATTATGAGGAAATACCTTTTGAAGTTGATGGAAAGACCGGTACTTATTGCAGAAGCCGTTCTGGTTGTTATTTCTGCTTTTTTCAGCAGAAAATAGAATGGATATGGCTTTATGAACAACATCCTGAGCTATATAAAAAAGCAATGGAGTTCGAAAAAGACGGTTATACATGGAATCAAGGAGAAAGTCTTGCTGACATGATAAAACCAGAACGTATAAGAAAGATAAAACTTGACATCATAAAACGTCAGGAGGAAAACCTCGCTAAACAAAAGGGTACAACACTTGTCGAATTGTTCGATGATGAGGTAATGTGTACAAATTGTTTCATCTAAAATCTTTTGATTTATGCTATACGAGGTTGATTGGGCTGAAGACGGCACATATCGTCCTGGAGAAAATAATTCGCCCGAGAAATTCTTCAACGATGGTTTAAGAAATAGCAGTGAGTTTGATTTGCAGCTGGGCTATTTTAGCTCTGCTGCAATCAGTGTGCTTGCTGTTGGCTTTGCTACATTCATTGCGAATGGTGGCAGAATGCGTCTTGTAATAAACCAAATAGTTTCGGAAGCAGATAAGAAAGCAATAAACGAAGGAATAAAAGGTACATTCATCAATTGTTTTGATCTTACAGATTTTGAATCGTTGCGAAAAACATTTGACGAATATCAGCAGCAGTTCTTTGATTGCCTGGCCTTCCTTATCTACAACAAGCGTATTGATATACGAATAATACGTCCACGCAACCGTAAAGGTATAGCGCATACTAAGTCTGGACAATTCAGAGATGGAGACAGCGTTACTTCTTTCATCGGGTCTGCGAATTTTACAATTAGTGGGCTGTTCAACAATCTGGAAGAAATAAAAATAGATCGAAGCGATAGCGTAGATGGTATGGTGCGTGCACGCATAAAGAGTCAACGTCAAGAGTTTGATGCCATTATGAATCATCAGAAATCAGACATCGAATATTTGTCAGCTGATAAACTCGAAATAGCAATTGCTTCTTCCTTTAATGAAAAAGATGTTGATGAATTGCTTGATGTTGAGCGTAAACTGAAAAGACTCAAAGCAGAAAGAAAAGCACTGAAAGTGAGTGAAGAAAACGCTTATGTGCATGATAGCGATAATGATGTACCGCATTTCCCGTATCCTTCAGGTCCTCGTGAATATCAAAAACAGGCTTTTGAAAAATGGAAGAATAATAAGCAGCGTGGATTATTTGCGATGGCTACGGGTACGGGAAAAACCATAACATCTCTTAATTGCCTATTAGAAATATATAAAAGTAAAGGTTATTACAAAGCGATCATACTTGTGCCGACTCAAACCTTGGTTGAACAATGGGTTGACGAATGTCACAAATTTAGTTTCAAAAACATATATAAGGTATATTCGCGTAATAGAAAGTGGAAGGATGAGATAGAGACGTTGCATATAAAAGAAACATTTAATTATTCTAATAGCAAGGAGTCTTTTATCATTATATCTACTTATGCATCGTTTGTTCGTGCCAATGTTTTCAAAACATTGAATGGCTTTTCTGTAAATCAAACTCTATTCATTGCGGATGAGGCTCATAATATGGGGGCAGGTAGAATACTTGATCGGCTTGACGCTATTAAGTATCTTCGTCGTATAGGGCTGTCTGCGACTCCTAATAGACAGTATGATGATGTTGCCAATAGTAGGTTGGCAAACTTCTTTGGAAGTGAAAAAGGGTATACATTTGAGTATTCTATGCGTGATGCTATAGACAATGGCTTCCTTTGCCGCTACTATTATTATCCTCATGTCGTGTACTTGGATGATGAAGAAATGGCTGAATATATAAAGATATCATTACAACTGGCAAAATACTTTAACTATGACAGCCTGTCTTTTCCTAAAAGTGATGATATCCTTATGGCTTTACTGTTGAAACGGAAACGTATAATACATAAAGCAAAAAATAAAGAAGGCGTATTCCGCAACATCTTGAAGCAAAGGTACGAGGAAAAAGGTAACTTGAAATATACCTTGGTATATGTACCTGAAGGCAACAAGCCGGATGATACATCAGATGTTTTTGATACATCAGATATTATTGGTGACGACGACACTTCAAGACATTTAATAGATCAATACACAGATATTGTTAAGGGTATAAGTAATACTACTACTGTGTGTGAGTTTACCTCCTCATCAAAAAATAGAGACAAGATCTTATGTGATTTTGCTAATGGCGATTTGGAAGTACTCACTTCAATGAAATGTCTTGATGAAGGTGTAGACGTTCCACGCAGCGAAATGGCAGTGTTTTGTGCTAGTACTGGAAACCCTCGACAATTCATTCAACGTAGAGGTCGAATTCTGAGAAAACATAAGGATAAGTACAATGCTGTGATTCATGATCTAATAGTTGCTCCTATAATAAACTCTGCAGCAGAAAATTTCAATATGGAGCGAAGACTACTAGAAATGGAGATGAAACGTGTGAGAGATTTTGCATCTTTATCTGAAAATGCGGACTTTACATATACAGAACTTGATGATATTACAACATATTATAACATAAACATATTATAATTATGGAATATACTACAAATAATGACAAGATGCTTGAAGCTGTGCTAACAGACCCAGACCTGATGAAGTTCGGCGATTATAATCCTGCTGAAATTTCCTCGATCTATCAAGCTGTTGATTCTGACAATGTCGTTGTCAGTGTTGTTGCTCAAATAATCAAACGTTCGTCAGAACAAGCAACAGAGAGAGAAATATACAAAGAAGTAACCGAATATTTAAAGAGAAACGTATGATAATAAAAGAAATCTCTATACGAAACTTCCGTAGTTACTATGGAGAGAATAAATTTGAGTTCTCTGATGGATTGACTCTTATCATTGGAGACAATGGTGATGGAAAAACAACATTCTTTGAGGCTTTACAGTGGCTCTTTAATACGGCTACAGAGAATAACAGTATACACAATGCTTCTGAAATGCGCAAGTCGAAATTGGAGATCGGCGAAAGTGATGAGGTGGCAGTAAGAATGGTGTTTGATCACGATGGAGGGAAGATCGTTGAAAAGTCATTTACATTTGAGCGTATATCTGATAGTTCGTTCAAGACATCTTCTATTACCTTCCGTGGCTATGAAGAGACAAGTAGCGGACGTGAAGTTGTGAATGGAAAAAAACTTATGGATAGATGCTTTGATGCTTTTATCCAGCGGTTCAGTATGTTCAAGGGAGAGTCTACTCTCAATGTCTTTCAGAATGCAGCTGCATTAAAAGAACTTGTTGATAAATTCTCTGGTGTAAAAGATTTTGACAAGTTAGTTGACCTTTCTGATGAGATGGAAAAGAAATCAGAAAAAGCTTATAATAAAGAATGTACCTCAGACAAAAAGATCGCTTCACAGGCCTATACTCTTAATGAACAAATGAAGCGTGTCTCTGAAGATATTCTTAATAAGAAGAAGGAAATCAGCGAAAAGAAGCTATCTGTTTCTCTATTCTCTTCCAAACTTGAAGAATTAGAACAGAACCAAGAGACAACAGAACGTTTTAATGAAGTAAGCGAACGACTCAAAACATTAAAGGATAAGTCGTTAAAATTGAGGGCTAACATTAGTATGGTAAACAAGAATACTGCTTTGTTAGACAAGTTATGGATATTGTGCGCATTTTCACCAATATTGACAGATTTCAAAAAGAAATGTTCTGAATTCAGCAAGGAGAAAAGACGCCAAGAGAAAGCGTTCTTAGAAGAGAATGCTAAAGAGGTAGGCAAGAAAGAGGCTTTGGAAGAAGTTCGTGGTATGCTTTCAGAGAATGTTGCAGAACTGCCATGGTACTTACCAAATCAGGAAACAATGGAGGAGATGATACACGATCATGTCTGCAAAGTTTGTGGAAGTCCTGCTCCAGAAGGCTCTAGCGCATATGAGTTTATGGTAAACAAACTCAATGAGTATAAGAAGCACATAGAAGCAAAACTGAAATTTGATGAGAGAAAAGTTTCGGTTGAGAAAAAGCAATTGTTCACTAGTGGTTATATTGAAGAATTGCACCATATTGGTATACGAATGGGTGGAGACGTAGAAGCTCAAATTGCAAGAATCTCAACAGATATATTTGACCGTCTTGGTCTAGAAGATCGTTGGAGAGAAGATTTGAAAAAGAATGAAGAAAAAGAACAGGACACAGAAGATGAAAAGGCAAGATTGCTGATACAAGCAGGTAATTTGTCTGAGGAATTGCTGCAAAAGAGTTTCTTGGACATTAAGGGTATGTTCGAACAGAAAGGACGTGCTGAAACACGTTTGGTGGAATTGGAACGAGACTTGCAGGATTTAAAAACTCAGGACGCAGATTTACACCAAAAGTTCAATGAACTTAATCCGCAAAGCAGCCAAGTGAAAGTTTACAGAGATGTGCATCGTGTGTTGGAAGAGATTTCCAAGGCCTTTAAGAAGGCTAAAAAAGAAAACCTGAGACGTTTCTTAGCTGCTTTAGAGGAATGTGCCAATGAATATTTGGAGAAGTTAAGTGCAAGGGATTTTCATGGAGAAATTCGTTTGCGTCAAACAGTTGAAGATTCTACGGAAATTAAACTTTATAGTTCAAATGGAACAGAAATAAAGAATCCTTCGGGATCTCAAGAAACGGTCATGTATATGTCTGTGCTATTTGCCATTTCTGACTTTACTGATCAGAAACGTGATGAGAATTATCCGTTAATATTTGATGCTGCGACATCTTCGTTTGGTGATTCTAAGGAAGAAGAGTTCTATAATGTCATTGATAAGATCAAAAAACAATGCATTATTGTGACTAAAGATTTTATAACAAAGGGACAACTTCGCTTGAATGAGGTTGATAAACTAACTTGTGGAGTATATAGAATCAGAAAAGCAGATAACTTCGACAGTCATAACATGGCTACAATACGAACTATTGTTGATAAAATAAAATAACTATGGAATCATTATATGACATTTGGAGTAAGCGCAACCCACAATGGGAAAAGCGCTATCAAGAGTCTATTATGGATGTTTTTACAGACTATGGACGTGGAACAACATCATATCAACATGCTCGTGCTAAAACATTTGGTGCGGGATATGAAGCTTTTATCATAGCTTTTTTTATTGGATTATATTTCGATCAAACCAAACCTTTGATTGAAGACAAGGCACAACTTAAAACCTATGGTCAGCCAATCCAATATTGGGGTAATCAAGAAAATCGTATAGGTAGAACATCTTATGGTGAAATACGCAAATTTATATTTGCAGCTTTAGTCGCGAAAACAGATATTGATCTGATTGCTTTAGATAAGGGCGAAATAACCCCAAGGAAAGTTGTAGATCAACTTATTGATAAAATGGAGCAATATGCCAATTTTGGTTTCTCTTATATCTACGAGAAAATGGAAGAAGATCCCAATCATTTCTTTAGAGAGACAGCTTTTCTTCATCTGTTCTTATCATTCTTGGATGAAAAGAAAGAGGAAGATATACAATTAGAAGAACTCTAATAAATAATGCCCCTCCGCGCAGCCACACAAGCTGCACGGAGGGGTTTATATTAATCAGGTTCGTCTCTATCCCCAACCACCTCGCCGCAATCAATCTCTGCTGCGGAAACAAAATAGAGGGACATCGCTCGGCAGAACCCTTGCTTTTAGGAGGAAAATTTATTAACTTTGTGCACAATCATTAATATATGTGCTCGCCTTAGCAAGGTGAGCACAGCAAACTGTATAAAAGAAAACCAATAAATGGCTTGGCGAACAACTGGGAATGGATAAGGTCACCGTATCTAAATGGTGTACGAATACTTGTCAGCCAGACTTAGGCAATCTGATAAAAATTGCAAAGTTGCTTGAAGTTGAGGTTGCAGACCTTCTAAGGAAGGATAATATTGATTGGCAACAAGATAATGAAATAGAAAAAAGAATATGACGAAGAAGGAATCTCTTCAACTGTTTGAAGAAAAGAAGGTGCGCACCGTATGGGACGACAAGGAGGAAAAATGGTATTTCTCCATTGTAGATGTGTGCGGTGCGCTGACGGACAGCAAAGATGCCAATGCTTATTGGAGAAAGCTGAAGCAGAGACTCAAGAAAGAAGGTAACGAAACCGTGACAAATTGTCACGGGTTGAAGCTGCGTGCCTCTGACGGCAAACTCCGCATGGCGGATGTCGCTGATACAGAGCAACTTTTCCGTATTATTCAGTCGATTCCTTCACCAAAAGCCAGTGATTATCTGCCTAATGTAGAGGATAAAAATGAATAATAGTGGACAAGGCGACATCGCTGATACGCTTGCTCCGGCTGGTAGATAAAAGCGAAGGCTGGAAGATAATAAATGTATCTTCCAGCCTTCGCTGTATTTGAGTATCAATGAGTTGCGGCGGAAAAAGGCGGAAAAATGGTAGATGGGAGATAAAAACACAAAAGTACTTTATATAAACCGTTTACCATTAAATGCTTTCTAAGGCTGCGTGGTATGGGCAAGATGCCAATACCTCCTACGTTTTATTTTTCTTCCTCGAAGTCGACATACTCGCCCTCGTCCTTCGCAAATATCTTGCGGTTGGCTTGGCGTGGTGAGCGTTCGTCGTAGAGTTCTTCTTCCACGACTACGCCGTCGTCATACTCAGCGCTGCGACGCTTGGTGCTGCCCGCAGCAGAGTTTTGCTGCTGGCGACGGTTGGTGTGGTTGGTACCGTTGCGGAACTGCTTCGTCATGCGCTTTACGCGCAGATAGATGAAGCTGACGATGCCGATGAGGAATATGGCTACCATCAGCACCATGATAAATATGCTTTTCAGAAATAGTCCGATGAATGTCATAGGAATGGTTTGTTTGGTGCTACAATCCGTTTCCACTCTCTTGTTGTCTACTTCTCGATGTCGACCGTGGTGTGGGTGCGACTCACGATGTCGGCTACTACGGAGGTGAGGAAGTAGAGTGTGATGACTATCCACATGCCACCAATTACGCCGAAGAGGGCGATGACTACGCCGGAGAGGGCGATGAACGAGTAGCGAAGCTCGTTGCCACGCCAGCCCCACTGCTTGAACTTAAGGGCGAACATGGGCAGCTCGCTGACGAGCAGGAGGCTTGTGAGCACTACGAGCAGCAGTATCGCGGGAATCATCCATGCTGACGACTCGATGAGTGTGGGCTGCGACACGAGCAGCGAGCCCCAGAAGAGGGCGTTGGCTGGTGTGGGCATTCCGATGAACGAGGTGGTCTGGCGTGTGTCGAGGTTGAACTTCGCGAGGCGAAGGGCTGAGAATGCTGCGATGAGGAATGCGCAGTAGGGGATGTACGGCTCTACGCTGGCGAGCACTGTGGGGTATTCCATTACGCTCAACTGTGCGAAGACGATTGCCGAGGGGGCTACGCCGAATGTCACGTCGTCGGCAAGCGAGTCGAGCTCTTTGCCGATGGGTGATGATACTCCGAAGAGGCGGGCACTCATACCGTCGAAGAAGTCGAACACGGCACCGATAATAATCCATATCAGCGCACAGCGTGCGTCGCCTCCGAGTGCCATTACGGTTGCGATGCAACCCGAAACGAGGTTGCCGCATGTAAGGGTGTTGGGTATGTTGCGTGTTATGAAGTTAGCCATTACTTTATTTCAGTTTTGCTATTATTGTTCCATTGCCGGTGGTCAGTTGTCCCATCTTGACGCAGATTTCGGTGCCGAGGGGCAGGTAGACATCGACGCGTGAGCCGAACTTGATGAAGCCAAGGTGCTCGTCGATGTAGCAGTCTTCGCCTTGCTTGGCGTAGGTGACGATGCGACGTGCCACTGCGCCTGCTATCTGGCGGCAGAGGATGTCGGTGCCTTCGGGGGTGGTGATGACTACGTCGGCGTGCTCGTTCTCCTCGCTCGCCTTTGGCAGCCATGCCTTGTGGAAGTTGCCGTCGTGGTGGGCTACGGTCTTCACTTTGCCATCAACGGGGAACCAGTTGGCGTGTACGTTAAAGAGACTCATGAAGATGCTCACCATGATGCGACGCTCGTGGAAGTAGACATCCTCGTCGACTTCCTCGATTACTACTATGCGGCCATCGGCTGGAGCTACTACCAAGCCCGTTGTGTCTTCTTCGGGGAAGAAGCGTATGGGGCAGCGGAAGAAGTTGATGACGATGCAGTAGACGGTGCCCATGATTGCCGTGAAGCACCAGAACGGCACCTTGCTGTCTATGAAACGCCAAAGCAGCAACGCGATTGCTGCGATAACGATGAAGCCATAAACGAGTGTGTCGGTTCCTTCGCGGTGAAGGCGTATTTTTTTCAGTTTCTTTATCTTTTTGATCATTGTTTGGTTCGGTATGTGTAAATTAGTTGTTGATAATCGGTTGTCGTAAAATCGTATGCACGTACACAGCCATTGTACGGATACATATATTCTGTGCAAAGTTACCGTTTTTTTATGGAAGTGACAAACTTTTTGTTGCTTTTATGGAAAACAAAGACGCCGAAACAACCCGGCGTGTCATGCTGACGGGTTGTTTCGGCGTTTATCTATAGGGGGGGTAGGGGGTGCACTTGTCTCAAGTGCACCAACCGATTATAAGGCATTTTCCTTGGTTGGCATTTTCCTTGGTTGGTGCAGTTGGTTGCATTCTGCTTGGTTGGTGCAGTTGAGACAACTGCACCCCCTGAGGCAAGTGCACCCCCAGGGATTACAGGAGTTCGTCGAACTTCTTGCGAAGATCGCCTTCTGTGATGGCACCTACATGCTTGCCAACGAGCTCGCCGCCCTTGAAGAAGAGCAGTGTCGGGATGTTGCGTACACGGTACTCTGCTGCTACGTCGTCGTTCTCCTCTACGTCGCACTTGCCTACAACGATCTTGCCGTCGTACTCCTCTGCGAGCTTAGAAACGATAGGAGCGATCATGCGGCACGGGCCGCACCATGTAGCCCAAAGGTCTACTACCAATGGTAGTTCGCCAGTTCTGTACTGTTCGATGTTCTCTGTTGTGATTGTTACTTCCATAGTTGTATTCGTTTATTTGTTAGTGATTATTCTTTATACTTGCGATGCTGGCGCAAGGGTTTACCTCTTTGGAGATAATGATTAAATATCAAAATCTGTGCCAATGTACCAACGATTATTAGTTGATGCCATAGCGCACGCCTTGTTCTGCCATTTCGTCGAGCGAGGTGAGCAGCTTCTTGTTCACGTCGACTGTGATGTTACGGCTGTAGAGCTGTACGTTGGTGTTGTTCTTGGCATCGTGGATGTTGATGTAGAGCGGCACGTTGCCGGTGGAGTTCTTCAGTGTTGTCTCCAGGTCGGTAAGCTGTGCGTCGTTGAACATCGTGGCATCCATGTACACCGTGAACTTCTCTATCGACTTCTCCTTTACGTCGCTGAGGAACTCTATCTTCTTTATTACCATGTCGTAGGCATCGGGGTTGTTGCGGAAGCGTTGCACGCATTGTGCTGTGATATAGATGTGGTATTCCTCCTGTAGCATGGACTGCCATTTTGTCCAGTCCTCGCCAAAGAGTGCCAGCTCGCCTTGTCCCTCGAAGTCTTCGATGGTGACGATGCCGAACGGCTTGTTGGTCTTTGTCCAGCGTTGTGAAACGGAGGTGACGATGCCACCGAAGGTGAGTTCTTCGATTGAGGCGAACGCCTTCTTGTCCATCTCGCGGCCTATCTGTGGACAGTGGAGGTTGCACATATGGTTGAGCACGACGGCGTAGTCGTCGAGGGGATGTGCCGAGAGGTAGATGCCCACCAGCTCGCGCTCGCGCTTCAGCAGCTCCATGGTGCTCCATGCTTCGCAGTCGGGCACGGGCGGTGTCTGTATCTCTACGCCTCCCATGTCGCCGAACAGCGAGTTCTGCATCGACGACTGTTCCGACTGGTACACCTGACCATAGCGTAGGAGTGTCTCGACGAAGGTGTCGCCCTTGGCGTTGGAGGCGAAGTACTGTTCGCGGCGTATGCCGAACGAGTCGAAGCCGCCGCTCAGTGCGAGCGACTCCATCGCCTTGCGGTTGACGGCGGAGAGATTGACACGCTGCACGAAGTCGAAGATGTCCTTGTATTGTCCGTTCTTATGTCGCTCGGCGATGATGTTGGTGGCAGCTGCCTCGCCCATGCCCTTGATGGCGGAGAGTCCGAAGCGCACTTCGCCCCTCTTGTTGGCGGAGAACTTCTGCTCCGACTCGTTCACGTCGGGACCGAGGCAGGGGATGTTCATCGCCTGGCACTCGGACATGAGCTTCGTAATCTTAGTGATGTCGTTAAGGCATCGGCTCATATTGCCCGCCATGAACTCGGCAGGGTAGTGCGCCTTGAGGTACGCCGTCTGGTAAGCTACCCACGAGTAGCACGTGGCGTGCGACTTGTTGAAGGCGTAGGATGCGAACTTCTCCCAGTCGCCCCAGATCTTCTCGAGCACCTTCGGGTCGTGTCCGTTCTTCTTTCCGCCCTCGATGAACTTCGGCTTCATGGCATCAACGATGGCTTTCTTCTTCTTACCCATCGCCTTACGCAGAGCGTCGGACTCGCCACGAGTGAAGTCGGCAAGCTGGCGCGAGAGAAGCATCACTTGCTCCTGGTAGACCGTGATGCCGTAGGTGTCCTTCAGATACTTCTCCATGCAGGGGATGTCGTATGTGATTGGCTCCTTGCCGTTCTTACGGGCGATGAACGACGGGATGTAGTCCATAGGTCCCGGGCGGTAGAGGGCGTTCATGGCGATGAGGTCTTCGAACACCGTGGGGCGCAGCTCGCGCAGGTACTTCTGCATACCTGCCGACTCGAACTGGAACGTGCCTATGGTGCGTCCCTCCTGATAGAGTTTGTATGTGAGCTCGTCGTCGATGGGGATAGTGTCGAGGTTGAGCGTGAAGCCGTCGTGTGTGAGGCGTATGTTCTCAACGGTCTCCTTCATGATGGACAGTGTGGAGAGTCCGAGGAAGTCCATCTTGATAAGTCCGGTCTCCTCGATGACGTGTCCGTCGTACTGCGTGGCGAGCAGCTTATGTCCAGGGTCGCTCTTGTCCTCAGCCGTAGACACCGGCACCCAGTCGCTGATGGCATCGCGGCAGATGATAGTTCCGCAGGCGTGGATGCCCGTACCACGCACGGTGCCCTCGAGCATCTTCGCATACTTTATGGTGTTTGCCATCTGTGGGTTGGCGCTCGCTTCGGCTTCGCGTAGCTCGGGCACGCACTTGATGGCGTTGGTGAGGTTCATCTTCAAGCCGTCGGGCAACTTGTCGGGGATTGCCTTGCAGAGGCGGTTGGATATGTCGAGCGGCAGCTTCTCCACACGCGCCACGTCCTTGATAGAGTTCTTCGTGGCCATCGTGCCGTAGGTGATGATGTGCGCCACCTTGTCGTGACCGTACTTGTCCTCCACCCACTCGAGCACCTTGCCGCGTCCGTCGTCGTCGAAGTCGGTATCGATATCGGGGAGAGAGATACGGTCGGGATTGAGGAAACGTTCGAAAAGCAGGTCATACTTGATAGGGTCGATCTTCGTGATGCCCAGACAGTAAGCCACAACTGAACCGGCTGCCGAGCCACGACCCGGACCCACCATCACGCCCAACTCGTCCTCAGCCGAGTTGATGAAGTCCTGCACGATGAGGAAGTAGCCCGGGAAGCCCATCGTCTTCATAATGTGCAGCTCGAACTTGATGCGCTCGTACACCTCGTCTGTGAGCGGTTCGCCGTAGAGACGTTTCGCTCCGTCGTAGGCGAGCTTGGCAAGATAGTCGGCCTCGAACTTGATGCGGTAGAGCTTGTCGATGCCACCGAGCTTCTTGATCTTCTTCTCCGCCTCCTCGTGCGACATTATCTCGTTGCCGTTCTCGTCGGTGGTGAACTCGCGGAATAGCTCCTCGGGCGAGATGCGCTTGCGTGTCTCCTCCTCTGTGCCGAATTCCTCCGGGATGGGGAAGAACGGCATGATGGGCGAGTGGTCGATGGAGTAGGTCTCCACCTTATCTAATATCTCGAGCGTGTTTGAGAGAGCTTCGGGCACGTCGGCGAATATCTCGTTCATCTCCTCGCGCGTCTTGAACCACTCCTGTTTGGAGTAGAGCATACGCGTAGGGTCGTTCAGTTCCTTGCCCGTAGAGAGACAGAGCAGGTGGTCGTGCGCTTCGGCGTTCTCCTGGTCGACGAAGTGGCAGTCGTTGGTGCAGACTACCTTTATGCCGTACTCCTTAGCGAGCTTTATCAGTTCCTTGTTGGCACGCTGCTGCAGCGGGAACGTCTCGCGGTTGGCGCGTTGGTTCGGGTCCTTCACCTCGTGGCGCTGAAGCTCCAAGTAGTAGTCGTCACCGAAGATGCTCTTATACCATTCTATCGCTTCGCGTGCCCCTGGTATGTCGCCCTTCAGTATCTTCGCCGGCACCTCGCCGGCGATACATGCCGAGCAGACGATGAGGTCCTCGTGATACTTCTCGAGGTCGGCTCTGTCGGTACGCGGCTTAGAGTAGAAACCGTCCACCCAGGCACGCGACACGAGCTTGATGAGATTCTTGTATCCGTGGTAGTTCTTCGCAAGCACGATGAGGTGATAGCCGCCTGCGTCGCCCTTCTCCTTCACACGGTCGGCTTTGGTGCGGCGTGCCACGTACATCTCGCAACCGAAGATAGGCTTGAAAGGCTCCTTGCCCTGTTCCTTCAGCTTGCCGTTTATCTTGTTGCAATAGTTGTACAACTCTTTCACGCCGAACATATTGCCGTGGTCGGTGATAGCCATGCCGCGCATACCGTTAGCCACGGCCTTGTCGACAAGCTTTTCCACCGGCGACTGTCCGTCGAGAATGGAGTAGTAGGTGTGTACGTGCAGGTGTATGAAGTCTTCCATCGTGCTGTTGCGATTTTTATTATTGAATGCTTTATAGTATAATGACTACAAAGTTACGCAAAAAAACTCATAACTCACAATTTTTTTCCTCCGAGCACCACCTTCTTAACAATCGGCGTGGTGTAAGCATACGGGATGAAGTCGACAGACGGCAGTGGGGTGGTGATGAAGAAGTTGGCAACCTTGCCCTTCGCGATGCTTCCATAGTCGTGGCTCTCGCCCATAGCGTAAGCACCGTTTATCGTTGCGGCGTTGAGTGCTTCGTTAGGCTGCAGTCGCATCTTGATGCAAGCCAATGATACCACGAACTTCATGTCGCCCGATGGCGTTGAACCAGGGTTGTAGTCGCTCGCCACGGCAACGCCTAAACCAGCGTCAATCATCTTGCGGCCCTTGCCGTAAGGCATGTTCAGGAAGAACGACGTGCCGGGCAGCACGGTCGGCATCGTCTCGCTACCGCGTAGAATGTCAATCTCCTCCTCAGTCATGCTCTCCAGATGGTCGACCGACAACGCGCTGTGCTTCACGCCAATCTCCACACCGCCCGACGAAGCCAGTTCGTCGGCATGAATCTTCGGGCGCATACCCCATGCGGCAGCCGCCTCGAGCATACGCGCCGTCTCCTCTGGCGTGAAGAAGCCGCGGTCGCAGAACACGTCGATGAAGTCGGCGAGATGCTTGCGACCCACTTCGGGTATCATCTCGTCGATGATGAGCTTCACATAATCGCTTTGCGTCATGCCGCGAGCCACGGCGTGCGCTCCGAGGAACGTAGACACAATCTTCGCTGGCGATGCCTCCTTCATGCGCTGTATCACGCGCAACATCTTCAGCTCGTCCTCGAGGTTCAGTCCGTAGCCACTCTTTATCTCTATGCAGCCCGTTCCCTTGCGTATCACCTCGTCGAGTCGCTGCATAGCCTGGCGGAACAGTTCGTCTTCCGACGTGTTGTGCAGCAAGTCGGCAGAGTTGAGGATTCCACCGCCGCGACGCGCTATCTCCTCGTAGCTCAGTCCGTTAATCTTGTCGACGAACTCGCGCTCTCTGCTGCCTGCGAAGACGATGTGCGTATGAGAGTCGCACCACGACGGCAGCACCATTCCGCCTTCTGCGTCGATGGTCTGGTCGAAGGTGCCCGTCGGCATACCGTCGGCAACACTACCGAACGCAGCGAAGCGACCGTCCTCAATGGTCAGCCACGCGTCGTCGATAGTGTTGAACGCAGACATCTCTTTGCCCTGCAAGCGCAGCTTCGGAGCGTATTCGATGCCAGCGAGAGTTTTTATGTTCTTTATTAAAGTTCTCATTTTTAACTGTAAAGTTACTTGCGTAAGAATTCGATTGAGTTAGCAATGTGTGGATACATCACCTCGTCGCGCACGATGAACGGCACCACCTTGCGGTAGCTCTCGAAGATTGCCTCTACAGCCGGCGACGACTTCAACGGACGGCGGAACTCAAGAGCCTGAGCCGCGTTGAAGAGTTCGATGGCAAGCACGCGCTCCGTGTTGAGCACCACCTTGTATAACTTGATGGCAGCGTTGGCACCCATGCTCACATGGTCTTCCTGGCCCTGGCTCGACGGGATGCTGTCTACCGACGACGGTGTAGCGAGCGACTTGTTGAGACTCACCACCGAAGCAGCTGTGTACTGCGGAATCATGAAACCGCTGTTCAGACCCGGGCTTGCCACGAGGAAGCTCGGCAGACCGCGTGTGCCGCTGATGAGCTTGTAGATGCGACGCTCGGAGATGTTCGAGAGTTCGCACATGGCTATCGAGAGGAAGTCCATCGGCATCGCAATCGGTTCGCCGTGGAAGTTGCCGGCAGAGATGATAAGGTCGTCAGTAGGGCATACGGTCGGGTTGTCAGTTGCCGAGTTCACCTCGACGTCAATCACCGAGTCGACATACGCGATGGTGTCCTTCACCGTGCCGTGAACCTGCGGAATACATCTGAACGAATACGGATCCTGCACGTACGACTTCGGCTTCTCTACAATCTCGCTGCCCTTGAGCAGCTCTCTCATGCGAGCCGCCGTGACAATCTGTCCCTTATGTGGACGCACCTGATGCACTGCGTCGGTGAACGGCGCCGTGAGTCCGTAGTAGGCGTCGAGCGACATGGCAGCAATCTTGTCAGCCCAATCGCTGAGGCGATGCGACTGCAGCAGCGCCCATACAGCGAACGCACTCATGTTCTGCGTGCCGTTGAGCAGTGCCAGACCCTCCTTCGATGCGAGCTGGATAGGCTGCCAGTTGAACTTGCGGAGCATCTCCTCGCCACTTATCACCTTGCCGTCGACCTCCACTTCGCCAAGACCGACGAGCGGAAGCGTGAGATGAGCCAGCGGCACGAGGTCGCCAGATGCGCCGAGCGAGCCCTGCATGTACACAACAGGATAAACATCGTTGTTGAAGAAGTCGATGAGACGGTTCACGGTGACGAGTTGGCAGCCCGAGAAACCGTAGCTGAGCGACTGTATCTTCAAGAGCAGCATAATCTTCACGATGTCGTTAGGCACGCGGTCGCCCGTACCGCAGGCGTGCGACATCATAAGGTTAATCTGCAGCTGCGCCAGGTCGTCGGCACCGATGCTCACGTTGCAGAGCGAGCCGAAGCCCGTCGTGACACCATATATCGGTGTGGTGGTCTCCGCTATCTTTCGGTCGAGATATTCTCTACACTCCACGATGCGCTTCTGCGCGTCGTCGCTCAGTTCTATCTTGTAGCCACCATACACCACCTCGCCAATGCGCTTGATTGACAGGTGTTCGGCTGAAATCTGATGTTTTTTCATTGTCGTTGTTTTTAGTTGGTTGTTAGGGAAGGGGGTGCCTA
>ULTW01022934.1_pt1 | contig 22533 bp, 17 predicted proteins | sample 1957961 | NCBI WGS metagenome assembly ULTW01 (sample SAMEA4835744, study PRJEB28245) | human gut metagenome | biome: gut microbiome; material: fecal sample | place: Denmark | collected 2008 | reverse complement strand
TGATTTACAGACGATTAAATATTAATTTAACGCAGTATTGTAACAAGAAACAAAAAGACAATATAAAAAGGCAGGTAGGTAACACATCTAACCTATCTGCCTTTATGACATCATGCCTTAATCATCGGCACTAGAATTGAACCCAAGCATATTCATATTCAAAAACTTCTGCTTATCATTTTGAAGACCTTGCTAATGCTCATAATGACAGCATTACCACCTGCAGAGTAATAGCTGCTATCACAATCCCAATTTGTACCACACATATAATTAGTTATCAGCTTAATGAGTTACACAATAGGCTGCGGCCTCAGATTCTATCTCAGCCATACTTTTGCATCGGTTCTGCATCATCCAGTCTTCCAACTCACACTTTTTGAAGTAGAGTCGGTTCTCATTTGGCTTATAGCAGGGGATGATGCGTTTCCTGACGTTCATCCTGACTCCTTCCACGCTCATGCCAAGGATGAATGCAGCTTCCTTGATGTTGAGCATTGATTTGGCGGCAATCATCGAATACTGCTCAATGCGGTCTAGCTGCTCCTTTATTTCTGAGTTTGTCATATCTACCTCCTTTAGATTAATAAAACACGACCTTGTTAGTCTTAACTCACCCGAACACATTCAAGACTTTCTGGCTAAAGACTTCGGACTGCTTGCTCTGACTTCTATATGCTAGAACGTTATAGATTGTTTCTCTTTTGCAACCATACAGCTCAGCAAGTTTTTTCAGTCTTTCAAGCGAAACTTTGATAATTTTTATCTTTTTTGCTTGCATATCTTAATTTTTTGTAGTACTTTTGTTTTTAAATATATAGCAACTTGTTGTTTACGACTGCAAAGATACTCTTTTTAGGTTTATTTACCAAACATTTTCTCTAGAAAGATTAACCTATTAAGTTTAATTAGTTAAGCAACCAAGATGCAAATGATTCTTCTAATATGGTTGCAGAGACTCCTCATCGTGAAGAACCTAAGATAGAAGAGTCTCATCAGGATGATTCCGTCTGGAAGGCTAAATACGAAGAGTTAGAGAAACGCTACGACCAGCTATTGTCTATCTTGGAGACAAGCAAATGTAGGATAATTAAAATGTGGTAGAATGTGGCAAGTGTTTATATTGATAATATGCTTTGGCGTATATCTATTGGCTGGTGCTGTAATAGCTTATTGTTTTTGGTATTTATTGCTTTTGGTTTTTAAACCTCTTAAATTAGAAAGGTTGTTTGGAATGGAGCTGCCATTACCGATTGTTTTATCGCTTTTAGGTATAGGAATTATGGTATGGGTACAACATCAACAATTTCTTGTCTGAATCTAGTAGTAAAAAGGTGACAACAGAGAGAAAAGAGAATGTACAATTAACAAAGACACTTCTTATTCTGTATATATATATGTACTGGAGAAACTTCTACCAAGTATCATAGCGACCCTGATTGCCGTGGTCTCTCTCGCTGCTCAGGAGAAATAGAAGACGTAAGCGAGGAGGAAGCTGAGGATATGGGAAGAACTCCTTGCAAGATATGTTATTAACTGACCCCACTTAAAAAAGGGGCATATTTTGAATCCAGTCTGACCAGTGTGGTCATTCTGAGTGAAACATAGCAATCGGCTCCGCTGGTGAATATCTTTCGAAAAATCGCATTGAAAGAGCCGAAAGCTTCTCTTATAGGCCCGAAAAGGGCAAATATCGATCTTTGAAATGTTGAAATCTGGAATATTACCATCCTTCGGAGGTTCATCCACATACATCTGCTATATGCATGCATACGATGTTTGAGCAAGCCCCTATATCGGGTCTTGCCATTACGTGTATGAAAACTGTATTGGAACATGGCAGCTTCTACGTTATTCCGTTTATGCTGTTCCTCCAAAGGAAGGCTTTCTATCTGCTTCCTTAGCTGATAGGCTTTAATGTCTTTGTCTTCAAAGTAACGCCAACCGGTTTTGTTGTTCCATGGGATTCTCCATCGCATTCTGGAGCCTTGCTTTGTGACGGCTTTGACTGCCTCGTAGGTGTTGCCAGTAGCAATCTCCCTGATGGTAAGACCATCCTCGTCATGCGGTATCAGTTCCCATCTGCATCCACCTTGTATCTTGCCAGTCTTGAGCTGCATGGCATTGTGGTTCTTTGCAAACTCTCGATTGTCCGGACTTTGATAGGCACCATCTGCATACAGGTCTTCAATCGTAGAATTCGTGACACGTTCACTGTTTTCCACGGCCTCCTGAAGAAAATGGCAGTCTGCAAATACTGCTGTCTCAACCTGAACGGAAGTGATAATGCTAGGCTTGCCTTCCTCAACAGTCTCTGTGATGTTGGTCACATAGCCTTGCACCTTCTGTTCGTTCTTGGCACGATAGGTTGCATCAGGAACGTTAGGATTCTGAAGACTGTCAGCCTTTAACTCCTTCTTGTCTCGAAGAACAACCTTTCCGTCCTTTACGGCATACTGTTCATCAAACAGACGTTGAAGAAGATCATGTGCAGGGGAAGTGGCAGGAAAAGTTGCCAGCATCTCCATGATGAAATTGCCAATTCTGGCAAGATTGCCCTGAAGCGTATCGGAATCAGAGCGGTAAACTGTCTTGGAGGAATCCTCTTTCAAGTATTCCTTTGCCAGTTCTTCCTTCTCTGGGGTGAGATCGGAAAGCGTGCATGTCTTGAGAAACTTGACCAAAGTTGTATGTATCAGTTCATAACGAGACTGGCGAGCGATATTGCTGCCGATAAGCTTACTGTCCATGCGGACGCACTTTCCTGATATCTTGAGAAGGCGTACCTGATTGCCGGTAAACTGTTCGAAACTGTGCCGCATAAGACCCGTTATTTAATAAAAATAGGGACTGGTCATGCAGATGGGTATTCCCTGTATCTGGGGCGTAAGTACAGTGAATCTTAAATGCTGGAAAAGCAAGAGCACATCTCTTTCATTGTAGATGAATACGGCTACCTCCGTGGCGTAGTTTCCATGGAGGATGTGATAGAAACTATGACTGGTGTGGAAAATCGTGGATGAAGATGATGTGGCTGTAGATATGCAGGCTTTAACTAAGGAAAAGTTACGCATGATGATGTAGAAGAAAAAAGAAAAGAAATAAAACGAAATAGAAAAAAAGAAGAAAATATAAAAATAAGGTTGCCAGTGATCTTCTTGAGGGGTTGGCAACCTTATTTGGTAAATTGAAGTTTATGGGTTAACTTAAGTTTCCGCATCCGTTTAATTACTACAATGTAGCGGATGTGAGATATTCTGCGCACATTTCTGCACATCTCTCACCATCTACACCAGCAGAAACGATGCCGCCTGCATAACCGGCGCCTTCGCCACAAGGGAACAAGCCCTGGATGCGTACGTGCTGCAGAGTGTCGCGGTCGCGGACTATTCTCACAGGCGATGAAGTTCGGGTCTCCATGGCTATCAATGTGGCCTCGTTCGTGAGGAAACCATGCGCATTCTTGCCGAAGGTCTTGAAACCTTCCTGCAATCGCTTGGATACGAAACCTGGCATCCAGAAATGCAGCGGACTGCTAATCAAGCCCGGCGCATAACTGCTCTTGGGCAAGTCGTAACTCAGGCGGTTGTTCACAAAGTCGGCCATGCGCTGTGCCGGTGCAGTCTGCTTCATGTTGCCCTGCTGCCAGCATTGCTTCTCCACAATCTGCTGGAAATACATCATCGCCAATGGGTCTTTCTCCAAATCCTCTGCGGTGAGATGAGAAGCCCCTGCCGAATCAGAACCCGGAATACCATGGTCAATGACGAATTGGGCTACATCCTCAGGATGCGTCTCTACCACCATTCCCGAATTACTCCAGGCAGTGCCACGATTGCTCGGACTCATTCCGTTTACCACCAGCTGCTCAGGTCCCGTTGCCGCTGGAATCACGAAACCGCCAGGACACATGCAGAAACTATACACGCCACGTCCATCTACCTGGGTAACAAAGCTGTACTCGGCTGCAGGAAGATATTTGCCCCTGCCGTTCTTGTTATGATACTGTATCTGGTCGATGAGCTGGGATGGATGCTCCAGTCGCACGCCCACGGCGATTCCCTTGGACTCTATCTCGATTTTACTAGATGCCAGATATCGATAGACATCACGGGCACTATGACCGGTGGCAAGGATGACAGGACCCCGATAGGTTTCCTCGGCACCCGTTGCCAGGTTGATGGTCTCCACGCCAATCACCCGGTCACCTTCCAGGATCATCTTGGTCATCTTGGTCTGGAAATGCACTTCGCCGCCACAATTGATGATGGTGTTGCGCATGTTCTCGATGACGCGGGGCAACTTGTCGGTTCCAATATGTGGGTGCGCATCCGCAAGGATATTCGTGTTGGCGCCGTGCTGGCAGAACACGTTCAAAATCTTGTCTACGCTGCCACGCTTCTTGCTGCGGGTGTAGAGCTTGCCGTCGCTGTAGGCACCAGCTCCACCCTCGCCGAAGCAATAGTTACTCTCGCCATCCACCTTCTGGGTTTTAGTGATGTTGGAAAGGTCTTTTTTGCGTTCACGCACGTCCTTTCCACGTTCCAGGACGATAGGGCGATAGCCCAGTTCGATGAGTCGCAGGGAGGCAAAGAGTCCGCCAGGTCCCTCTCCCACCACGATGACTCTCGGCTTGGAGCTCACATCCGGGTATTCCGTATGCACATACTGATCGTCCTGTGGATATTCGTTGATGTAGGCACGCACCTTCAGATTGACGAAGATGGTGCGCTGGCGGGCGTCGATGCTGCGCTTCAGTACGCGCACCTGGTTCAGTGTTCTTACATCCAGCCCCTTCTCCTTGGCGAGATAGCACTTGATGCCTTCCTCGCTGGCTGCCTGTTCTGGCAGAATTCTTATCTGATACTCTTGAATCATTTACTTTGAAATTGAAATTTGAACTTTAAAATTTACGATTAGCTTTATGAAAATGCCGAGCGGCAAGTTTATGCTTCCATTGTTGCCAGCACTTCGCACGTATCCAGATGATACATGGTGAATTTTCCATTCTCCAAAGTAGCGAATGTTGGTACATTTCCGCCCTTCGGGAAGGTGATGCTGCCCGTGTTCACGATGCCTAGCCCCTTCTCGTTATGCGATAGTTCCCAGAGATGGGAATGACCGTAGATGATGCAGTCGTATGGACCTTTTGGCATGTTCTCCTTATTATATACGTGGCCATGGGTCAAGAGATAGCGCTTGCCGTTGTCTACCAGCAGGGCGTAAGTCTCCATAATAGGGAAATCGAGCAGCATCTGGTCTACCTCTGCATCGCAGTTGCCACGAACGGCCACAATCTTATCAGCAAGGGCATTCAGCCGCTCCACGATGCCCTTAGGGTCGATGCCCTCGGGAATGCGGTTGCGGGGACCATAGTTGATGATGTCACCCATGATGCACATCATGTCGCACTTCTCCTGCTCGAAGAAATCGAGCACTTTCTCCAGGGCTGGCAAGCAGCCATGGATATCTGAAAACAGTAAATACTTCATTCTTTGTACTTTTATCTATTTTTATCTATATTTGTTCTATCTATTTTTATTTTAAAAACCATCCGCAAAATTACAGCTTTTCTCCGAAACCTCCAAACTTTTTCGGAATATTTTTCTGCATCCCTTATAATATAATAATGTATAGAAAACGACAATGTCTGTAAATCTTCGAAAAACAAGGTTTTTTATCTACAATCTGCCACTTTTTCATTGATTTCTTTGGCAGTTTGATAGAAAATTCGTACTTTTGCCCTCAAGTTTTGCTACGGCCCCGGTCGTTTCGGGGGTGGCATTACATTACCAACGCAAAATTCAATAACGTATGAAAGTATTAAAATTCGGCGGAACATCAGTTGGTTCCGTAAAAAGCATCCTCAGCTTGAAACGTATCGTTGAGAATGAGGCAAAGAAACAGAGTGTAGTGGTTGTCGTGAGCGCGCTTGGCGGTATCACGGACAAACTCTTGCAAACCTCCCAGCTTGCCCTCAAGGGTGATGAACAGTGGAGAGTCGAATTCGACGCCATGGTTGATCGCCACCACAAGATGATAGATACGATCATCACCGACACAACAGACAGAGAAAATCTTTTTAAAGCAGTTGATGCCCTCTTCGAGCAGTTGAAGAGCATCTACTTCGGTGTGTATCTTATCCACGACCTCAGCGAGAAGACTCAGGATGCCATCGTGAGTTATGGAGAACGACTCAGTTCGAAGATTGTTGCCACCCTGATACGTGGCGCCAAATGGTTTGATTCACGCAAGTTTATCAAGACCGAGCGCATCAACGGCAAGGGCAAGCACACTCTGGACAGCGAGCTGACCTGCAAGCTGGTGAAAGAAACCTTTGCCGAGCTGCCTCGCATTTCTCTCGTACCGGGTTTCATTAGCCGCGACAAAAACACGGAGCGTACCACCAATCTGGGTCGTGGTGGTAGCGACTACACCGCTGCCATCATTGCTGCTGCCTTGGATGCCGAGGTGCTCGAAATCTGGACGGATGTGGATGGCTTCATGACTGCCGATCCACGTGTCATCAAATCTGCTTATACCATCAACGAACTGAGTTACGTTGAGGCGATGGAGCTTTGCAACTTTGGTGCAAAGGTAATCTACCCTCCTACCATCTACCCAGTTTGCGTCAAGAATATTCCTATCAGAGTGAAGAATACCTTCAATCCTGATGCTCCTGGTACCATCATCAAGAACAAGATTGATGCCGACCAGAAGCCTATCAAGGGTATTTCTTCCATCAACGGAACCGCCCTTATCACCGTCACCGGTCTTTCCATGGTGGGTGTGATTGGTGTGAACCGCCGTATCTTCACTGCTCTCGCCAACGAGGGCATCTCCGTGTTCATGGTTTCTCAGGCTTCTTCCGAGAACTCCACCTCTATCGGTGTACGTGAGCAGGATGTTGAAGAGGCTGTGAGCGTATTGAACAATGAGTTCAAGAACGAGATTGCCGATGGTGCCATGTTCCCAATGCACGCAGAGTGCGGACTGGCTACCATCGCTATCGTGGGCGAAAACATGAAGCATGCTGCCGGTATTGCCGGTAAGCTTTTCGGTACGCTCGGACGTAGCGGTATTTCCGTGATTGCCTGCGCACAGGGTGCTTCTGAGACCAACATCTCTTTCGTAGTAAAGAGTGATTTCCTGAGAAAGTCGCTCAATGTGTTACACGATAGCTTCTTCCTCTCGGAGTACAAGGTGCTCAACCTCTTTATCTGCGGTGTGGGTACAGTGGGCGGCAAGCTCATCGAACAGATCAAGAATCAGTATGCCGACCTCATGGAGCGCAGCAAGCTGAAACTGAACGTGGTGGGTATTGCTTCTTCCAAGAATGCCATCTTCAACCGCGAGGGACTCAATCTGGAGATTTATCAGGAAGAGCTGAAGCAGTCGGCTCCTAGCAGTCCGGAGTTGCTCCGCGATACGATTCTCGCGATGAACATCTTCAACAGCGTATTCGTAGACTGTACGGCAAGCAAGGATGTGGCTTCCCTCTATCAGAGTCTGTTGGAGCACAACGTGAGTGTTATTGCAGCTAACAAGATTGCGGCTTCCAGCGAATATGAGAATTACGAGAAGCTGAAGAAGACAGCTATCCAGCGTGGCGTGGTATTCCGTTTCGAGACCAACGTAGGTGCTGGTCTTCCTATCATCGGAACCATCAACGACCTACGCAACTCTGGTGATAAAATCCTTAAGATTGAAGCGGTTCTCTCGGGTACGCTCAACTTTATCTTTAACGCCATTTCCAGCGTGGTTCCATTCTCAGAGACCGTTAAACTGGCGAAGGAGAAGGGTTACAGTGAGCCAGACCCACGTATCGACCTCAGTGGTATGGACGTGATTCGCAAGCTCGTTATCCTCTCCCGTGAGGCAGGCTATCGCGTAGAACAGGAAGATGTAGAGAAGAATCTCTTCGTGCCAGATGAGTTCTTCAAGGGAAGCCTTGACGAGTTCTGGAAGAAACTTCCTAAGCTCGATGCTGACTTTGAGGCCAAGCGAAAGGCACTCGACCTGGAGCACAAACGCTGGCGTTTCGTTGCCACTCTCGATGGAGGCAAGACTTCTGTAGGTCTGCAGGCTGTGGGTCCGGAGCATCCATTCTATAACCTGGAGGGCAGCAACAACATCGTATTGCTCACCACCGAGCGCTACAAGGAGTACCCTATGATGATTCAGGGCTACGGAGCCGGAGCCAGCGTAACTGCTGCCGGTGTATTCGCCAACATCATGAGTATCGCCAACGTATAATTCAGTCGTATCAATCAATAAAGGATAACAATTATGAAGTATATTATCATTTTAGGCGACGGCATGGCCGACCACCCAGTGGAAAGACTGGGTGGCAAGACTTTGCTTCAGTACGCCAACAAACCCTATATGGATATGCTTGCCAAGAAGGGCAAGACAGGAAGACTTGTTACCGTGCCAGATGGTTTCCATCCGGGTTCTGAAGTAGCCAACAGCTCAATCATGGGCTACGACCAGAATGAGGTTTACGAGGGACGCGGACCGCTGGAGGCTGCCAGCATCGGCTACGAGATGAGTCCGAACGATTTCGCCCTGCGCTGCAACATCATAAATGTGAACGACGGCATCATCGTAACCCACAACGGCGGCAACCTGGAGACGGAAGACGCTGATGTGCTCATCAAGTATCTGAACGAGAAGCTCGCCAGCCAATATCCGGGCATCGTGAAGTTTATCACGGGCATCCAGTATCGCCATCTGCTTATCATCAAGGGCGGTAACAAGTATGTGGATTGCGCACCTCCTCACGACCATCCGAACGAGGAATGGAAACCCCTGCTCGTGAAGCCGATGGAAGGCGTTGATGCTGCTCTGCTTGCCGGCAACAGCGACAAAACTCCTGCCGAGGATGTGGCTGAGAATGGCGGCACACTGAGCGACGAGTATCGCATGAGTGCACAGCAGACTGCCGACCTTCTGAACGAACTGATTCTGAAGAGTCAGGAGATTCTGGAGAACCATCCTTTCAACGTGGCACGCAAGGAGCGTGGCGAGCGCATGGCCAACATCATCTGGCCTTGGGGCGGCGGCTACCGTCCGCACATGCTCACTCTCTCGCAGATGTATCCGCAGATTAAGAAGGGTTCCGTGATCTCGGCAGTGGATCTGATTCGTGGCATCGGTCATTATGCAGGTCTCCGCAACATCATCGTTGAGGGGGCTACGGGTCTTGCCAACACCAACTACGAGGGCAAGGCGGCTGCGGCTATCCAGGCCTTGAAGGATGGCGATGATTTCGTGTATGTTCACGTAGAGGCGAGCGACGAGGCTGGACATGATGGCGACCTGGAGCTGAAGCTCAAGACCATCGAGAATCTTGACCAGCGCCTCATTAAGCCTATCTTCGACGAGGTAAGCACCTGGGATGAACCTGTCTGCATCGCCGTATTGCCTGACCATCCTACTCCTGTGGAGATTCGCACCCACGTAAAGGAGCCGGTGCCTTTCATCATCTATTATCCAGGCATTGAGCCGGATAGCGTAGAGAAATACGATGAGGAGAGTTGCGTGAGCGGAAGCTACGGCTTGCTGCAGTTGCAGGACTTCATGAACGCATTTATGGCAATAAAGTGAAGAACGTAGAGTGAAGAGTGAAGAATTCAAATGTATCAAGGCATGGGATTCTTCACTCAGAAAAAACTCTAATTCTTCATAAAGAGATATAAACAAAGAAAAAAATCGTGAATGGACAAAGAAATAAGAATCATGACATTTGAATTCTTCACTCTTCGTTCTTCACTCTTCACTTACAATTATGAAATATTATTCAACAAATAAGAAAGCACCAATCGCCGATTTGCACAAGGCGGTAGTTAAGGGTTTGGCAGAAGACCGAGGTCTCTATATGCCTGAAATCATCAAGAAGTTGCCACAGGACTTCTTCGATAACATCGAGAAGCTGAGCTTCCAGGAGATTGCCTACAAGGTAGCTGACGCCTTCTTCGGCGAGGATGTGGATGCTGATTCACTGAAGAAGATTGTTTATGACACCCTGGCTTTCGACTGCCCAGTGGTTGAGGTGGAGCCAAACATCTACTCGCTGGAGTTGTTCCATGGTCCTACCCTCGCCTTCAAGGATGTGGGTGCCCGTTTCATGGCTCGTCTGCTTCAGTACTTCGTACGCCAAGAAGGCAAGGAGGAAGCGAACGTGCTCGTAGCAACATCGGGTGATACGGGTTCTGCCGTAGCCAATGGTTTCCTCGGCGTGGAGGGAATCCATGTTTACGTGCTCTATCCAAAGGGCAAGGTGAGCAAGATTCAGGAGAGCCAGTTTACTACACTGGGTCAGAACATCACTGCCCTTGAGGTGGATGGCGTGTTCGACGACTGCCAGGCACTGGTGAAATCTGCGTTCATGGACGAGGAGCTGAACAAGCACATGAAGCTGACTTCTGCCAACTCTATCAACGTGGCCCGCTTCCTGCCTCAGGCATTCTACTATTTCAACGCCTACGCCCGCATGAAGGAGAAGGGTTTGGCCGACAAGTTGGTAATCTGTGTGCCTAGCGGTAACTTCGGTAACATCACAGCCGGACTCTTCGGTCATGAGATGGGCTTGCCTATCCACCGCTTCATCGCAGCCAACAACGCCAACGACATCTTCTATGAGTATCTACAAACTGGCAAGTACAATCCTCAGCCTAGCAAGCAGACCATTGCCAACGCCATGGATGTGGGTGATCCATCTAACTTCGCCCGTATCTACGACCTCTACAAGGGCGACCACGATGCCATTGCTGCCTATATCAGTGGTGCAACCTATAAGGATGATCAGATTGCAGACTCCATGAAGAAGTGCTACAATGAAACCAAGTATGTACTTGACCCTCATGGTGCTTGTGGCTATCAGGCATTGAAGGAACAGTTGAAGCCAGGCGAGGTAGGTGTATTCCTGGAGACTGCTCACCCAGCTAAGTTCAAGGAGAAGGTAGACAGCATTCTCGGTACAGACATTGAGATTCCAGCCCGCCTTGCTGAGTTCATGAAGGGCGAGAAGAAGAGCATCCAGATGACCAAGGACTTTGCTTCGTTCAAGAACTATCTGATGAATGAATAATATACAATTATGATGAAAATCGTAATTTTAGACGGATATGCAGCCAACCCAGGCGATTTGGATTACCATCGCCTGGAGCAGCTTGGCGAAGTAGTGGTTTATCCACGAACCTCTGACGAGGAAAAGGTGGAGCGTGCGAAGGATGCAGATATCATCTTATTGAATAAGGTACAGATGGATGCAGAGACCCTGGCGCAACTTCCAAAACTGAAGTACATCGGTATTCAGGCTACGGGCTTCAACGTGGTGGACATCGAGGCAGCGAAAAAGCAGGGCATCATTGTAACCAACATTCCGGCTTACAGCACGGATAGTGTGGCACAGATGACATTCGCACTGATTCTTGCCATTACCAACCGCGTAGAGCATTACACCCAGGAGAACCGCAACGAGCGTTGGGCGAACAACAAGGACTTCTGTTATTGGGACACCCCATTGATGGAGCTTGCCGGCAAGACCTTCGGTATCATGGGACTGGGAAATATCGGAATGAAGGTGGCTAACATTGCCCGCCAGTTTGGTATGAACATCTGTGCCTGCACCAGCAAGCCATCCTGTTCTTTGCCAGAGTGGATTCAGAAGGTTAGCAAGGAGGGATTGCTTTCTACGAGCGATATTCTCTCGCTGCATTGTCCTCTTTCAGAAGATACCTATCATTTCATCAATGCCGAGAACATTGAGAAAATGAAGGATACGGCCATCCTGATTAATACGGGTCGTGGAGCCCTGGTAGATGAAGCTGCCGTTGCTGCTGCACTTCATGCCGGAAGTCTGGGTGCCTATGGCGCTGATGTGATGGAACAGGAGCCTCCTTCGAAGGAGAATCCGCTGTTTAATGAGCCTAATGCTTATCTCACTCCTCACATCGCCTGGGCAACCTACGAGGCACGCGAGCGACTGAACAAGCAGGTGGCTGCCAATGTTGAGGCTTTCATCCAAGGAAAGCCCATCAACGTGGTGAATGCATAAGACGGAATTTAAGAAACAATATGGTTGAAGTTAAGGTTCAGAATTCTGAACCTTAACTTTTTTTCTTTCCCATTTCTACCCCATTTTTTGAGAATAATCCCTAAAGATTGACCTACTTTGTTTTTTTAACTAGAAAAACTTGGCGGTATCAAAGAAAAGCAGTATCTTTGCTGCATCTTAAACAATTAATTTAATCAACCAAATATTAACAATATTAATAATCTTAATTAACAGAAACATTTATGGTAAACAGATTCATTCTCAATGAAGTGTCTTATTTCGGCCCAGGTGCCCGTAAAGAACTCCCTACAGTAGTAGCTAGCCGTGGCTGGAAGAAAGCTCTGGTTGTAACAGATAAGGGCTTGATGAAGTTCGGTGTAGCCAAGATGGTGCTCGACGTTTTGGACGAGGCTAACATTGCTTACGAGGTTTTCGACGACGTGAAGCCAAACCCAACCGTTTCTAACGTTACAGCCGGTATTGAGGCATGCAAGAAGGCTGAGGCTGATTTCATCATCGCCATTGGTGGTGGTAGCTCTATGGATACAGCCAAGGGCATCGGCGTGGTGGTAACAAACCCAGAGTTCGCTGACATCGTTTCTTTGGAGGGCGTGGCTCCTACCAAGAACAAGTGTTTGCCTATCGTAGCACTCCCTACCACAGCAGGTACTGCTGCCGAGACTACCATCAACTATGTAATCATCGACGAGACACGCCAGCAGAAGATGGTTTGCGTGGATCCTAACGATATTCCTGCCGTAGCTATCGTAGATGCTGAGCTGATGTACTCTCTGCCAAAGGGTCTCACTGCTGCTACCGGTATGGATGCGATGACTCACGCCATCGAGGGCTTGATTACCAAGGCAGCATGGGAGATGAGCGACATGTTCGAGCTTAAGGCTATCGAGATGATTCACAAGTATCTGCCTATCGCAGTGAACGATCCTAAGAACCCGGAAGGTCGCAACGGTATGGCTGTGGCTCAGTATATTGCCGGTATGGCTTTCTCTAATGTAGGTTTGGGTGTTGACCATGGTATGGCTCATCCAATGAGTGCTTTGCACGATGTTCCTCACGGAGTGGCTTGCGCTATCCTGCTCCCTACCGTGATGCGTTTCAACATGGAGGTAAGCGTTCCTAAGTATGTTCAGATTGCCAAGGTAGTGGGTGTTTACAAGGACGGTATGACCGATCAGGAGGCAGCCGAGGCTGCTTGCAACGCTATCGAGGAGTTGTCTAAGCTGGTAGGTATTCCTCAGCACCTTAGCGAGTTGGGAATCACAGAGGCCGACATCCCTGCCCTTGCAGAACAGGCTATCACCGATGTTTGTACTCCAGGTAACCCACGCGAGGTGAGCAAGGAGGATATCATCGCATTGTATCATAAGATTTTGTAATACAGAACATATTCAAAAAAATCTTTCATAAAAAACTTCAATAAAAAAAGAGGCTGGTGCACATCGCATCAGCCTCTTCTTTTTTATTGAACTAGAATTGATTATTTGTAATTAATTATAGTTGATTATTCTGTAACCAAAGTAAATTCTGCGCCAGAAGCGTAATCCTGACCATTTTGCTCATTCAAGGCACGCAGGCGAACGTAGCGGGCTTTCACTGGCTTACCGAACATCACCTTCTGAAGCTTGGCACTCTTCTCGAACTTACCCTTCAAGATTGGGTTGCCCCAATTCTTGTTGTCGTTGCTTACGTAAATCTCGTAATCCTTGATGCAGCCGTTCAGCGAACCATCCTGGCGAGGCAGATAAGTGAAGCCCTTGATAACCTTCTCCTTATCGGCGTCGAAGTCAACCCAGTGAGGGTACTTCGCCAGAGTGATGGAATACATCGTGTGCCAGAAGGTTGAAGGATCGCCATCTACCAAATAAGCTGCATCACCCTCATCAGGCTCCTGGCTCGAAGCAAAGGCAATCTGCAAACCGGCGCTCTGCTGGTTCTGCTTCATCTTCTGCATCATCTCCTTCGCCATCTCTCTGCCTGTGGCAGAAACCTTCACCAGGTTACCCAGCTCTGACTTCACGGCTGGACGGATGATGAAACCGAAGGTGGTTGGAGTGCTGCGTACCTGATCTGGAGTCAATGGACCACCCTGGCCGCAACTTGCACCACCAAGTCCGGTAACCTTCGCATCCAGGTGCAGATGGGTTCCGCTGCTCTTAGGCAACTGGTATGGATGAGCCGCCAAAGTCAACTCCTGCTGGCTCCAAGGAAGAGCCGAAGCCGACATGGTGCTGTCGGAGATGAATACTACGCCCTGCTGTTGGCTGTTGGTAACGGCGCACCAGCGAACCTCCTCGCGGTTGCCCTGTGCCTGAGGCTTAGGGAGCATGATGCCCTGCTCTGCCACCGGACTATGATACCAACCGATAAACTGGCTGGTCTTGCGGTCGTTATAGTTGTTCACTGGTCCACGGCCGTAGTAATCATACTGATTCAGTTCGCTTGGCAAAACCATAGAATATCCGATGCGAGGCAGAATCACCTTCGAGCGGTTGGCACCGATGGCACTCTGCATTTCGATGGAACCATCCTTGTAGATGGTGTAAATCTGACGCGAAGTGAACTTCAGGTCAGCATCAGTCAAGGCGTGCTTGTTTTTCTCGAAATTGTAGCAAGACTCTGGGTCGCGGTCGCGATTGCCATAGTTCACATCGCATCCTTCCTTGCCCTGGCTTTCCACGGTGAAGTCGAGCTTGTAGGTTCCATCCTTCTTGTTGGGAGTGCAAGTCCAGCTCTTCACCACGTGCTGCAGGTCATACAAGCCGTTTCGGAACCATGCATTGTGGTAGCCGATTCCAGCATCGTTATCTGTAGGTGCACGGTAAGCATCCAGCTGAGGGCCATTGCCATCCTTGATGATTACCTGGTTGCCGTACTTCAAGCTGTAGATGGCACCGGTGTTCAAATCGAAAGCCACCTGGAAGTTCTCGCCCGTAATATTGGCACGCTTCGCAGCCTTATCCAGCTGATACTTCATCGCCTTGCCACCCTTTGTAACGGCAGCGATAGACGGAGCGGCAACATCAGCACCCTTCACTCTCAACTGCTCTTCCATCTGAACATAGCCCTTGGAAGCCCAAGGCATGTCCTTGCCCAACAGGAACTGGATGGTAATGAAGTACTCGCTCTTTGGGTCCAGACTCGCATAGTCGTAAGGCAAGGTGTAGATGCCCTTCTCGCGTGGGCCCACGATGTTTTTGGCTCCCTGCAGTGGCTGATTCTTCTTCACGCATACGCCGTCCTGATAGAGCGACCAGACGATCTGATAGTTTTTCAGCGGCTCGAAGTAATTCTTGTTGAAGATTTCAATCTGTCCCTGCTTCATGTCGATGGCCTTGACGCCCACGTTCTGGTAAACCTTCTTCACCTCGTAGTACTGAGCCTTAGGGGTAAGGTCTGGGCGCATGATTCCGTTCATGCAGAACATGCCGTCGTTTGGCTTGTTGTCTTTTCCGAAGTCGCCGCCGTAGGCCCAGTAGGTCTTTCCTGTGGCAGGATCCTGCTTGTTCAGCGCCTGGTCAACCCAGTCCCAGATGGCTCCACCCATAAAGAAGTTGGTGCTTTCGATAGCGTCCCAGTAATCTATCAGGTTACCGCAGGCGTTGCCCATGGAATGCGCATACTCCGAGATGTGGAACGGATACTTCAGATTATACTTGCCCTGAACGGCTCCCTGCACCCAGGCGATGGACGGATACTGATTGGAACCAATATCCACGATGTCGTTGTTGCGTTCATACTGCACAGGGCGACTGGTATCGTAGGCCTTGATGGCATTGTAGCAATCTACGAAGTTCTTTCCAGGACCCGCCTCGTTACCCAAGCTCCAGATAACCACCGAAGGATGGTTGATTGTGGCGTGAACCATCTCCATGTTTCTGGCGATGTGGGCATTGCGGAACTCAGGAACGTGAGATAGGCTCTGCTTGCCGTAGTAATATTGATGGCTCTCGATGTTTGCCTCGTCCTCCAGGTAAATGCCGTACTTGTCACACAGATAGTACCAGTAAGGCGCATCTGGATAGTGACAGTTGCGCACGTGGTTGATGTTGCCGCGCTTCATCAGGAACACCTCGTGCTCCATTTGTTCACGGCTCACGGTGTGTCCGGTCTGAACATTGTTCTCGTGGCGGTTTACGCCCTTCAGCTTGATAGGCTGTCCGTTCAGATAGTAGTATCTTCCTGCAAGTCCGAACTCGTCCTTATCGGCAGGCGTATCCTTGATTTCCACCTTTCTGAAACCTACGTAGGTAGAGAATGTCTGAACGGTTCTGCCCTTGGCATCCTTCAGTTCGCCCACCAATGTATAGCGGTGAGGAGCCTCAGCACTCCAGAGGTTCACATTGTTAGCTGCATCGAGTGTAGCTTCGAGGTTGATTTCTCCCTTCGCATTCAACTTGCCTTCCAGCTTAGCCGATGCGGTAACGCCGCTGAGCAGGGTGTTCTCGTCGGAATAAAGGCGGTTGGCGTAGAGCGAATACTGGATAGTATAGCCCTTGATGGCCTTTTTGGAGAGGTTCTCAAGCTGGGCTGTAATATGCAGTTTGGCGTTGGTATAGGTGTCATCCAGATCTGGAATAGCCTTGATGTCGCTGATCTGCACCTGAGGCTTGGAGGTAAGCGCCACGGTACGGAAGATGCCCGGCAGGCGGAACATGTCCTGACTTTCGAGGAAGGATCCGTCGGAATGGCGGTAAACCTCTACAGCCACGGTGTTCTCTTCTCCCTCCTTATTTAAATAAGGTGTAATGTTGAATTCTGCCAGATTTCGTGAGTTCTTTGAAAAGCCCACGTACTTGCCGTTGATGTAGAGATAGAAGAAGGAATCCACGCCGTCGAAGTTGAGATAGATTTCCTGTCCCTTCCAGTCGGCAGGCACGGTGAAGTTTCTGCGATAGGAACCCACTTCGTTGCGGTTGCGGTAGGTCATCCAGTCTTTAGGCGGTGTACGCATCACTCCACCCTTCCAGTCGTTCATCGGCTGCCAGGAGTGCTGGAAGATGACGCGCTGGTTGGAATAGAGCGGATCTCCATACTTGTTCTTTCCGTTTCTCTGCAGCCCAGCCATGTTCCAGCTTACCGGCACCTTGATGTCATCCCATTTCGACACGTCATAGTCGGTGCGAAAGAAATCCTTTGGTCTTTCATCCGGATTCGGAGCCCAGTGGAATTTCCACATGCCATCGAGTGATTTCCAGTAGGAACTGTTTTCCGGCAAAACCTTTCTTGCCTCCTCGATGTTTCTGAACGAGAAGAACCAGGCATGCGGTTGCAGCTTGTTAACAGCCACGGAATCAGGACTTTGCCATTCCCATCCCGTAGGTGCAGCTTGCTGCTGGTAGAAATATCCTCCCAGCTTGCCGTCGGCCCAGGCGGCTGGAGTACAGAGCATTCCAGCCAAAAGTAATAAATATGTTCTCTTCATTTAGTTATGTTGTTTATTATAAGTTTGCTTCTTGGAAGCCAAATACTTCCAAGAAGCAAACATTTCTTCATGATTCTTATTTTCTGATGATTATCTTTATTTCATAATCATCCTTATTTCTTGGCAACCATCGCCTTCTTGGCAGCAGCCACAGCCTTGTTATACTTGGCTGTAGCACTCTTCACGGCCTTGGCGTTGTTTGTCTTCTTGGCAGCGGCCACAGCATCATAGAGCTTCCACAGATTATACTTGGCAGTAGCTTCCTTCTGAGCTTTGGTGTAGGCAGCTGCGGCAGCTTCGGTAGCAGCCTCGTCTGCTGGAGAAGCATACTGATGCTTGTAACCCTGCTCCTTGTTCCAGAAACCACGGGTGAAATCAGGGAAGGTTACGGATGCGCAGTTGTTATCCATAGAGATGGCACCCAACTCTGCCAGAGCACACCACTCTGCCAAGTCGTAAACGTCCATATCCAATGGCAAACCATTCTGCAGGCAGTAAACCAATCGGGAATCCATGATAAAGTCCATTCCTCCGTGACCCATCTGACGGCCCAGTTCACCATACTTCTTCAAAATTGGGTGATAGTATTTCTTCACCAGCGCAGCCTTCTGCTGGGCGTTCATGAAGCCGTGAGCATTGAGATTATCCATCTGAGGTGCTCCTGTTCCCTTAAGTGCATCGCCTGAAAGGGCGAACTCCTCGGTAGGATACTTGGTAGCGTAACCCTTGGTACCGGTCAACTTAAACAGTCGGTTGTATGGCTGCGGAGTCATCACGTTGTGCTGAATCTCTACCACCTTTCCCTTAGCTGTACGCATCAAGGTAGTGGTATGGTCGCCGTTGCGGTACTCCTTGCACTCCTTGCCGCTCTTCTTGGAAACCCAATCTTTACCTACAAAAGATTCTGTATCCATAGCAACCAATGTAGTGAAGCGGTCGCCACGGTGGATGTTCAGACACTGAGCCACAGGACCCAAGCCGTGAGTAGGATAAACGTCACCACGGTTCTCCATGTTGTACTTCATGCGCCAGTGCAGATTGTCCTTGTCGTTATCATTAGGGTCTTTCCAGTAAGCATCCCAGAAGTCTTCCAGGCAGTGGATGTAGGCGCCCTCGGCACGGATGATGTTGCCGAACACGCCGGCCTGAGCCATTGCCAGGGCATTCATCTCGTAATAGTCGTAGCAGCAGTTTTCCAGGATGAAGCAATGCTTGCGGGTCTTCTCACTCATGTTGATCAGGCTCCAGCACTGGTCCAGGTTCATGGCACTAGGCACCTCGATGGCAGTATGCTTGCCGTTTTCCATGGCACACTGAGCCACTGGGAAATGGTGGTTCCAGTCGGCAGCGATGTAAACCAGGTCGATGTCTGGGCGCTTGCACAGTTCCTCGTAACCCTTTTCTCCGCTGTAGATGGCAGCCGGTTTCAAGCCCTGCTTGCGCAGGAATTCCTGCGATTTCTCAGCGCGCTCCTCCTCGTAGTCGCAAAGAGCCACGATTTCAACACCAGGAATGTGGCAGAATCTCATCACCGCCCATGGTCCACGCATACCAAGACCCACGAATCCCACGCGCACGGTCTGCAACTTTGGAGCCCTGAGTCCCAATACGTTCTGCTGTCCAGCAGGACGTTCTGGAGTTTCCACTACGATAGTACCTTTGTCCCAATGCCACTTGGTATTAGGCGACAACGACTGTGCGCCTGCTGTAAGAGAGAATGCAGCCAAAGACGCAATCAAAAAGCTTTTGATTTTCATTTTTTTCATCTAGCAACACTGTTAGTTAGAATATATTTAGGAGTCCCGGTGGTCTCTGAAGGTCCGGGATTATGTAGCATCATTGGCATCATCTGTTTTAGTGTTGCATTAGAAAACAGACAAACCTCTGAAAACCACTGCAAATATACGAATAATATTTGAGATTTCGCATATCTTTTAGTATTTTTTTTATGAAGATGTGGGAAAAGGATAAAATATCTTAGAATCATTTTCGCAGGATGTTGTTTTTTGATTAGTACGGATAGCAATGACTATGGATGATACTGGAACAAAAAAGTGGATTAGTCATATTGGCTAACCCACTTTTTCTATAAATGTTTATAATACAACTTTCAGTTTCTTGCCATCAACAACCACTATGTAGATGCCGGATGATGGAGCTGTAATGGTTCCGTTCTGGCTGTTACCCATCAGCTTGCCATCAATAGTGAACAACTGCAATTGCTTTACACCTGCAGCAGTGATGGTCTTTCCAGTAATGTGCAGAAGAGATGCCTGCTGGACTGCAGGAGCAGAAATGCCATTGGATACCTCAACCTGGCCATACTCGATGACATAGCCCTCCACGTTGTTATTTCGAACTGCCATCTGAGACAGTCTACCTTCATCATCACATTCGAAGAGTCGCAATGGACCAAAATCGCTGTCATAACCTATCAGGCGATTCTTGCTATCTATATAATATGTATAATGTTCTCCTCTGTAGATAACCTCAACTACCTTATAGCCATCTTCATTACGCTCCGTATAAGCGAACTCTCGGGCAGAAGATGAAGTATCCCAGTTGTTCGTCTCCTCATTCCATCCGTAAGAGAGTTCGGAAACGCCTTCGCAGGCAGGAACCTGGAAGAAATCGCTGAAGAGACTCTGCGGAATGAGCTCAGGAAGCGGATTGCTAGGGAATGTGCATGTTACGGCCTTGATGGAATAGGCTTCGCTTACCGCCTTATAGGTAGGTTTCCACTCCCCTTCTTTCATGTCATAAACCTCTCTCCACTTACTTGTACCGTCAGCATTCTTCGCCTCGATAGTTTTTCCGTATTCCACGATGGCGTTGCCGTCCCATCTGCGAATAATGGTAGTGACGAGACCATCTGCACCTGTTGTTACAAGAGGAGGAATGTTCATGTGAGAAATCTTCCAGTCGTTGGCAGCTTCGTCCCAATTATAGAAGATTTCTGTACCATCTGTTTGGGTAATCGAACGATCCTTTTCTTCAATCTCGCCATCCTCATTATATTCTGTGCAGAGGAATTCGATGGTTCCATCAGCCAGAAGCTTGCAGGACTCAATTTCTCCCAGAACTATCTTTCCAGCCTTGTCTACTCCAGAATAGTTCATCTCGTATCCGTCGTCAGTGTATTTCACTTCACTCACTTCGCTGAGCTTGCCGTCTGCATAGACTTCTTCCCGTAAACCAAATCCCATCTCGTTGGTCTTGATAGTGGTACGATTGTCACTACCGGCTCCCAATTCAAGCGTTGCGTTCTTGAGTGCTGACCATGCTCCATTCTTATATTCTTCAAAGATGATAGGAGCACACCATTGCAGAACGGTTTCTTTCGTTCTGATACGTCTGGTCTCCTTGCCCTGAGCATCATAGAATGTGATGGTACTTTCATCTTTATCCGATTCATAAGAATATTTTTGTACAGCATAACTGTTGTCTGCGGCAATATAGTAATTTGAGCCATCGCTAATGAAATCTCCATCTACTACCTTTTCGTAGTCAGTGCTAGCGTGTTCCAACTCTCCGTCATCATAATAATAGAAGGTATGTTTCAAGAGGTTGAGGGTTGGATGATTCACCCAGTCATAGGTCTCTTTTCTCTGAATTTGATATTGCTCCGTTGACTCGTCATATCTGTAAGCAGAGCTTTCTCTATGCTTTCCGTCGTTAACGGCAAAGCTGGAGTCGAAGTTCTGGGTCTGCACAAGTCTGTCTACATTGTTCCAATTTGTTCCATCAGATGAGTGATAGAAGGTAAATGTAGTATAGCCTTCAGTTGGCTGGTTGACCAATGCCTCACATTTATCATAAGAGCACCAGCTCAATTCATCGCTGCCGTAATAATATTTACTCACCATGGTATAGGTGTCCCCCTCCATGGCCATGGTCTGCTGACAAGAACCATTACTCTCGCACTTCACGAAAGCCTGTGCTGCTTCATACCATACATATTCTGTGCCATTAGCCATGTACAAGTTGCCATTCTTTTCATAGGTAAGGTCTTTGACAACATAGGCCTGCATGTCCACATCCAAGGTAGAAGTCTCCTTGTCATAGCTATATTCATGATCACTCACAGGATACCATTCCTGCGTATCATAGTCGAATCCTGTTGCATGGATGCTGAGGAGGCGTCCCTTTGCATCAAAGCTGCGCTCGGTTTTGAACTTAGCAATCTCCTCTTTCTGGGCATTCATCTTGGTGTGCTGAAGAGTAACCCACTTATGCTGGGCATTGTAGGATAATCAAAAGTTTCAACGCTCTCATCAGAATAGCTGATTTGACTGATATTGCCCTGCAGGTCATAACTTATCTTTCCTTCCGGACCAGCTTCGGCGCCATCAGAATGGAGGAAAGCAACCGGCAGGATTTTCTTGACGGTTTGACCTTCTATTTCAGCAGCATCCACGGTACGCATCTGGTCGGTGCGCACTAATTCAGGAAGTGTTTTGCTGCTTGTCATAGCCTTTTCGGGTACAGCCTTGGCTTTCGGCTTCATGAGTCCTTGTGCCTGGACAGAGATTAATCCCATCACAGCAAACAGACAAACTGAGTAAATTTTCTTTTTCATAAGCAGTTGGCTTAAAAGTTATTGATCTTGTTTATTCACTCAACAGATATTAATTTCTTTTTTACCTGTCTCGCCTGCAAAGATAAGCTTTTATTTTGAATCAGCAAAGAAAAAGATAGAAAAATTTCCAATAAGATGAACTTTTGTTTTTGATGAAGATTTCTATTGTACCATTTATGATGACCCGGTTCCATATCCTTAAACTGGTTGAAGAATGATGCTGAAGAGGAAATAAGAGAGAAACTAAAGAGAAAACAAAAAAAAGGTCACAATACCCTAAAAAGAGTATAGTGACCTTTTTGTATTTATGCGAATCTTCAATAAGATTCATCCTGGGGGGATAACCCCTAGAAATTAATCCTTGAAGAAGTCCTTAACAGCCTCGTTTGGTACCATCTTCTCATCGAAAACATAAGCACCAGTCTTAGGGCTCTTAACCATCTTGATAACCTT
>ULTW01010924.1_pt1 | contig 22846 bp, 15 predicted proteins | sample 1957961 | NCBI WGS metagenome assembly ULTW01 (sample SAMEA4835744, study PRJEB28245) | human gut metagenome | biome: gut microbiome; material: fecal sample | place: Denmark | collected 2008 | reverse complement strand
AGTTTGGGGGTGCTGTTGGCAGCGTGGGTATGGCAGGATGCAATACCCTCCTAATCTGTGCGCATCCGTGCGCATCTGTGGGAGCCACTTCTCAACCAGAAGAGTGCCAATCTGTTGGAGGGACTTCTCAACCAGAAGAGTGAGTTCCGTGGGCGACTACAGTTTCTCGATGCGGAAGCGTCTGACGATGCCGAGGACGAGAGCATGAGTGTAGGTGTGCTGTTTGAGGTTGTTCACGCTTGCCTGGCGCCAGTCGCCGAGGTAGCCGATGCGCCACGTGGTGTGCAGCGCACGGAAGTCGAGCGTGAGCATCTGTCGGAGCGACGGCGTGGAGGCGATAGTCGTAGGAACGCAGTTGTGGTCGTAGTTGCCACGTGAGAAAATCTCGTAGTACGATTGCCCGTAGTTGGGCGAGAACATCAGACCGCAGAGCGGAGCCGACGCCTCGTAGTGCAGTGTGAACGGTCGTTGTTGGCGGCGAAACAGTCGGAAGTCGAAGTCGGCAGCCACGGTAGGCTTCAGCTGCAGTGCCAGTCGTGCCTGTGCCAGGTTGTTGCTTCCCCGTGTGTTATACAGAAAACCCACGCTCAGCTCCGCGGTGCCACCGGCGAGCAGTCGCAGATGACAACTGCCCACGGGCATCTGCCACTTGCGCAGCAGCGAGTAGGCAAAGGTGTATCCGCCCCCTATCTCGCCCCCATTGCCCGAGCGGTTGTCGGCAGTGGCGATGCAGCCCTCGTGCAGCAATTGGTGCACGAGGCAGGTGGAGTCCTTTTCGCGGCGCGTGTGCGACAGAAAGCGTAGGTCGGTGCCGCGGTACTTCTCCGGCGAGAGGTAGGTGTCGAGAATGTCGGTGTAGCCTACCCCCAGCATAAGAGCATTCTCCCTCAGGGGGTGCTGCTTCAGGGGGTGCAGTTGTCTCAACTGCACCAACGTATCTGTATTTAAGTAATCTGGTGCAGTTGAGACAACTGCACCCCCTGAGGTACACCATAGCATGGCGAGCAATAGACTACAGATCCTCATGCTCGGTGAAAATATTAAGTTGTCCGGTCATTTCGTCAATCACCTGCTGCTGACTCTTGCCAGCATCAGGGTCGAGGTTTACCTCTTCGGCTTCCTCCTCGTCCTCCTCCGCTTCGGGTTCGGGGAAGCGTGTTGGTTCCAGCTCCTTCACCCCCAGCACGTCGAACGTGGTGACACGCTTGCCCTTCGCCTTGAAACCCTTCACGGCGATAAACTCCTCCGCGTCTATCTCCAACGACGGGCGTTGCGTCTCAGAGCCATCAGGCGCAGTGGTCGGTGCGAAGTCGACCTCTATGCGTGGGAACGGCGTGTCGGTGAGCAGCAGTAGCTCGCTCTTCGGGTTCTCGCCGATGTAGTTCTGCCAGCGTTTCGTCGCCTCCATGCGGAAGCGTTTGAGGTAGAGGTTGTTGGCATTGTCGGCATCGAACAGGGCTGCTGTCCATACCTTGTCAGGGTCCCACTTCTCGATGAGCTTTATGTTGTCCTCATAGTGGTTGTTGGCATCGAATGTAGAGATGTAGAAGTTGCCGTCGTCGAGCACCACGAGTATAGAATCGTCGTCGAAGAACTCGCCCAAGAGTCGTCCGTGCTCGTCGTAGTTGAGTCGGTTCACGTCTGGGTCGTACCACACCTTTCTGCCACCAAGCGTAGAGTGGCCGTGACTCTTCAGTCCGATGCGGTGGATAGGGTTGCGTGTGAGCAGGTTGCCCTTCGAGGCGCGTCCCTTGATGGCGATTTCGGAGAAGTCCTTCTCGATGAAGATGCGCTTCAGGCGCGGGTTCGCCTCCAATGTCACCTTTATCACCTCCGCCTCGCCGTTCGGGTTGGCGGTGAAGTAGAGTATGCGTGAGCCGGCAGTGCCCTGCGTGCAGTCGTACTCGCGACCGGCAGTCATCGTCGGTACGAAGAAACGCTTGATGTATGCCGCACCAGCCTTGCCGTCGCGGTACACCACATTATATATAGTGCGCTTGTCGTTCTTCTTGAACACCTGCACGTGCAGGATGTTCTTGCCCACGAATATCTTGTCGGCAGCGTGCACCATCTTGTACTTACCATCCTTGAAAAACACGATGATGTCGTCGATGTCCGAGCAGTTGCACACGAACTCGTCCTTCTTCAGACCCGTGCCGATGAATCCCTCGGCGCGGTTGATGTATAGCTTCTGGTTCGCCTCCACCACCTTCGAAGCCTCGATGGTGTCGAAGTTGCGTATCTCGGTGCGGCGCGGATGGTCCTTGCCGTACTTCTCGCGCAGAAACTCGAACCAGTGTATAGTCACGTCGGTCATGTGCGCAAGGTCGTACTCTATCTCAGCCAGCTCCGCCTTGATGCGCGCTATCAGCTCGTCTGCCTTATCCTTATTATATTTAAGTATGCGCTGCATCTTTATCTCGAGCAGGCGCAGTATGTCGTCGCGTGTTATTTCGCGGTGGAACGAGTACTCGAAGTCCTGCACGCGGAACACCTGGTTCTTGAACGGCTCCAGCTTCGAGTCGATGAAGTCGACCACCTCGTCCTGCGACTTCGCCTGCTCGAACTTCTTCTCCTTGTAGATGCGCTCCTCGATGAAGATGCGCTCGAGCGACGAGAATAACAACTGCTCCTCCAGCTCCGACTGGCGTATCTGCAACTCGCGGCGCAGCAGGCCCATGGTGGAGTCGGTAGAGTGGCGCAGCACGTCGCTCACGGTGAGGAAGCACGGCTTGTTGTCCTCTATCACGCAGCAGTTGGGCGATATGTTTATCTCGCAGTCGGAGAAGGCGTAGAGCGCGTCGATTGTCTTGTCGGACGATACGCCCGGCGCCAGGTGCACCTGTATCTCCACCTCGGCAGCCGTGTTGTCGTCAACCTTCTTCGCCTTTATCTTGCCCTTCTCGATAGCCTTCAGGATGGAGTCGATGAGCGTAGACGTGGTTTTCGAGAACGGTATCTCGCGGATGACGATAGTCTTCTGGTCGAGCTTCTCTATCTTCGCACGCACCTTTACGGTGCCGCCACGCTGTCCGTCGTTGTACTTCGCCACGTCGATAGAACCGCCCGTGGGGAAGTCGGGGTAGAGGTGGAACTCCTCGCCACGCAGGTAGGCGATGGCAGCATCGCATATCTCCACGAGGTTATGCGGCAGGATTTTCGAGCTCAGACCCACGGCAATGCCCTCCGCGCCCTGCGCTAACAGGAGCGGGAACTTCGCCGGCAGCGTAATCGGTTCCTTGTTGCGTCCGTCGTAGGAGAGCTGCCAATCGGTGGTCTTAGGGTTGAACACCACGTCGAGCGCGAACTTCGAGAGTCGTGCCTCGATGTATCGCGGTGCAGCCGCACGGTCGCCCGTGAGGATGTTGCCCCAGTTGCCCTGACAGTCGACGAGCAAGTCCTTCTGTCCCATCTGCACAAGAGCGTCGCCGATGGAAGCGTCGCCGTGAGGGTGAAACTGCATGGTGTGTCCCACGATGTTAGCCACCTTGTTGAAACGGCCGTCGTCCATGCGCTTCATCGAGTGGAGTATGCGTCGTTGCACAGGCTTCAAACCGTCCTCGATATGAGGCACGGCACGCTCTAAGATTACGTATGAGGCGTAATCCAGAAACCAGTTTTGGTACATACCACTGAGGTGATGCACTGCTGAAGCGTCGAAACGGTTGACAGGTTTGTAGTCGGAGTGATCGCTTGGCATGATGTCTTTTTTCTCGTCGTCCATGTTTTTTATTTTTTTAGTTGACAAGTGTACGAGTAAACGAGTACACGAGTGGATAAGTTGACAAGTAGACGAGTAAACGAGTGTACAAGGCGTCTATTTTTGTTCAAAAATCTTGTCAACACGCAAAAGTACAAAAAAAAAAACAATTATTGAGTTATGCTCCCGTCTTTTTGTTGAAAATGCCGTATTTACGAGGGTTTTTGCGTCCTATGGCACAACGAAATGGGGGGGGGTAAATGCGCTTCTGCAATAAAACATTAATAGGGGTAAGGTGAAAAATTAAGTCTAAAAATTAGGTTTAATTGAAAAAATAGTTTAACTTTGCAGCCGTGACATAACTATTTTTTAGTTATAATTGATGAAATAGAGTTGTTATAATGAAAATCAATGCGGTTTTCGACGTGCTAAAAACTTGTCGGGACGGCAATTTTTAAAACCATCAATAAAAACAACGTGACTAAGACAACAAAAAACTGGCTTTACGCTATATTTTTGCTAATTGCGGTGCTTTTCCCGCAAATCAGCAGGGCTCAGATATTCGAGAGCAAGACTGGTGTGGACACGCTTACATTTGCTGAGCGTATCTCGTTGCGCACCAATGCTGTCGATTGTACTTTGCTGACTCCTAATCTGGGTGTAGAATTCGATGTGAAATCGACCAACTGGAACCGCTGGGCTGTTGGACTTACGTTAAAGACAAAGTGGAATACACCAGCAACATTCAAAAACCGAGTTTTCTATAACATCACGGAGGTGCGTGCCGACTTCCGCAACTATTGGCGTACCCGTCAGATAAATAATAAGGTACCCGCGCATACCGGCTTCATCGACCGTCTCTTCTCATGCCGTCGCCGTGTGGTAAAGCATCCGAAGACTACATATTATAGAGGTGCGTACATGTCGTTCAGCGATTTCTCGATAAAGTTTGGCAGAGAAGGACATCAAGGCAAAGCATTGTCGGCTGGTATTACATATGGTATAATAAAACCTCTCTACGCTTTCCGCACAGGTAATACTCTCGACCTCGACCTTGGCTTCGATGCAGGCTTCGTAGCAGTCAACTCGGAGAAGTTCACATACAATCGTGCCGACAACTGCTACACACGCACCAAGCAAGGTTCGTGGAAGGTTGTTCCGTTCCCGATGCCCACTGCGGCACGTGTAGGATTCGTATATCGATTTGGCAGCTATCCAATCACGAAGAAATATCGTTGGCGTTACGATGCCGATGCACAATATCAGTACAGAATTGACAGTATCGCTAACCAGCGCGTTGTCGATGCTATCAATCAGCATAACAGAGACTCTGTTGAGTCTGTCATCTATAAGGAGTTCTGGCAGGTTTACGACTCTGTGGCTGTTGTCAACAGTGCTAAGGCTGACTCGATGCGCATAGTGAACGCTAAGCTGAAGGCAGAGGCTGACCGCAAGCAGGCAGAGATTGATCGCCAAAAGGCTATCGATGAGAAAAAGGAGAAGGAACGTCTGAAAGCCGAAAAGAAGAATAAGGACAAAAAGGCGAAAGAGGAACCAGAGCCAACCGAAGGTGCCGAGGCTACCGAACCGAACGGAGCCACCGAGTCTACTGGGGAACAGACCCCAGTAGAGGGCGAGGCTCCTGCAGAAAGTGAAGCTCCTGCGGAAGAGCAGAAGACCCCTGCAGAGAGTGAAGCTTCTGCGGAGGAGCAGAAGACCCCTGCAGAGAGTGAAGCTCCTGCGGAAGAGCAGACTCCTGCAGAAAGTGAAGCTTCTGCAGAAGAGCAGACCCCTGCAGAGGAAGTCTCAACATCTCAACCCACAACATCTCAACCCACAATATCTCAACAGGAAACGAATCAGCCTTCTGCTGAACCAGGAAAGGAGGCAAGCAATGAATAATAAGAAGCTACTATACACACTCCTTCTTGGAGCAACGCTCACCTCATGTGCTGAGGTAGAGATTTGTGAAAGAGATCACCCACATCAGGGCGATGTCAACTTCACATATACATGGAATAAGCCAGAGGACAAGCCGAATCGAATGGGTGTGCTCTGCTATCGTGTCGTGGGACAGTGGAAGCAGGTGGCAGAGGTGAACACCGACGACCTCACACTGCGCCTCATCGGTGAGACGACCATCACACCCGAAAACCGTCCGAACGAAAACCCAGACGAGGGTGACAACACTGGTGGCGATAATACTGGCGGTGACAACACGGGTGCTACCGAGCCAACCGAGCCAACAGAAACTGAAAATGTAGAGTCTGTAAAGCGTCAAGTTCTCTTGGCTTATGCTGACGAACCGACCAAGCCGACTGAACCGACTGAGCCAACCGAGCCGACTGAGCCGACTGAGCCAACAGAGCCAACCGAGCCGACCGAACCGACAGAGCCTGGTACTGGAACGACTCCCCCTCCGTTTACACCGACTGTAAAGATTCCGCGCGGTTATTATAAGTTTGCGACATTCCCGCTCGACAACCCATCCATCGACTACTCGGAGCTTGAGCAGTTCATGAAAAATGATGCTAAAGACTACCCGTTGCAGAACGTAGGCTTGAGCTATAAGGTGTATGACATAAAAGACCCAAAGCTCAACAAACCATTAGCTTGGCAAGACTTCAACCCGTACGCGAAGTACATACAGCCCGATGTGGAGCCGCTCTATTACGACTCAACAGTAGTGCAACGAGTACGCGCCGACCGTCAGACAACCTTCGAGTTCAAACCGAAGATACTCTCGCAGAATATAGACATCAACTTCAACATCGTAAAGAACACGGATGAGGTGGAGTTTAAGGTGACGGAGGTATGGGCAGAGATAAGCGGCGTGCCTACTTATATAAAGATGAACACAGGCTATCTCGACATAACAAAGACAAGCAAGATGCTGTTCAAGACCGACATCAAGCCGAACAACCCGGACGACAACGGCAACGACACCAACGAGAACAAGCGCATAGCTTGCCACGGCAATATCAATGTGACGGGCGTGGTGAATGTGCAGCGCGCTTACGGAGAGACTTTAGAGGATGTGCGCAAGAAGATATACGGTCCTGGTATAATGCAGGTGGTTATATACACAGAAGTGTACAACCCGAAAACAGGACAGACCTTCCCTCAGAAGTGGCAAGGCATCATAAACCTCTACAACACTCTGAACAAGGCAAAACTGATGACTACGACATCTGATAACAAGTACGTGTACCGCAATGGCGAACACGGAACAATAAACATCAGTGCCGAAATACTTCTTGATGGAAAAACGGTCGGTAACATAGACAAGGGCGGCGACGCTCTCGATCGTTGGATACAAACGGATTCCGATATAAATATCGACATTTAAAAAATAACCTATAAGATGAAACGAACGAAACATATTGTTAACATCTTGACAGCTGCAGTAACACTGCTGCTCACGGCGTCGTGCAATGTCTCTTATCCAGACTTGGACCTACCGCAGGGAGAGCCGCCAACAAACGATGAGGATGTCAACATCGACAAGACATCGATTTTGCTATATACTAGTAATCCGGCATACTTCTCGGTAGTGTCCGACACACGTGGCTCTGTGGGCACACGTGGTACGGGTGCGTTCGAGCCAATGGAGACCGTGGCATACAACCGCGACAAGTACTTGAATGCTAAATTCCACATCTTCGCATTCCGTGCTTACAACGATGCCGATCCAAACGGCGGACAGGGAGTGCTTACGGAGGAACCCTCTATGTCGAGATACCGCTATGCTCAAGATGCGAGCGAGGGCAACATGGACGAGTACAACACATCGTGTCTGCTCGACGGACCAGAGTACAAATTGGGTATGCCGTTCAAGTTCGAGCCCGACCAGTTTATCGGCACAATGAATGTGCTCACCAAAGACTATCCTGAAGACATCTATTACAGCTCTCGTTATCAGGATGTGGGCTACAACTTCTTCGGTTATTTCGTAGACGATCTTGATTTGAGTAACTATACGCGCGAAAAGGATAAGATAACTTACGACATAGAAATCGACGGCTATCAGGATGTACTCGTGGGCGCAGCCAAGACTCCGCTTACGGAAGCCGACTTCGCCGAAGGTGGTATCTACGAAAAGGCAGCCAGACTGACCGAAGAGGAGAAGCAAAAGATACTAAATACACCTGGTAACTATAGTACGTTTGCGGCACACCGCAACGTGCACCCAGTCGTAAACATGAAGCATCAGCTCACGATGCTGAAGTTCTTTGCTTACCCAGGCGCTTCGTCGGCTAAGGACGTAGTGATAAAGGATATTTCGGTGATGACGCTGACAAAGGGCACACTCACCGTAGCAAGCCGTAACATTGACGACTGTAAACTCGTGTTCAAACCCGAGAATGGGGTTGATGTGCTGCAAAAGGCGGTGAAACTTGGCGAGTTCCAAAAGGAAACCGATGAATCTGGAGAGACGCACAATGTCTATGGAAAGATTAAACCTGGGTTGAGAGATGAAGGCTATCAGGTAAAATGGAAGGACGAGTGGGCGGACAACGAGAGTCAGGTGGTGCCAGGCGTTACGCACGTGCCTACTACAAAGGAGAAGATGGACGAGGCATCCGTCGAGCTCGGCGCTGGCTTGCTCGTAGCTCCGCAGGAGTCATACGTAGTGACACTCACATACGAATTTCCCGACGGACCTAACGGTCAGATGAAGGAGCACAAGACCGAATACAAAATCACGCCAGCTAAGAAAGAGGGCGAGCAAGCAAGCTTCGAGAAAGGTCTATTATATAATGTGAAGATTGGTGTCTACGGCTTGGAGAAGATCCTGATCAGCGGAAGTGTTGACGGATGGGGCAAGGGTGAAGATATTGATATCGACCAGGACAAAGATCCTAACGACCCTAACATCAATGGATATTAAAATAGGAATAAGACAATCTTTTATAAATAACTTTTTATTAATTAAAATTTTTCACGACTATGAAGAAAATGTTTTTCTTTGCATTGGCTGCAGCTGGTATGCTGACAGCATGCTCAAATGAGGACACTCTCGGTGGAAATGGCGAGCAGAACGTATCTGAACAGCAGATCCGTCTCGGCGTTGCTTCGTCTAAGGTTCAGACCCGTGGTACAGGTACCGTAGGTGGCATGACTGACGCTGAGAACGTATGGGCAGGCCAGACTCTTTGGGTGTACATGCTCCAGAAGGGTAGCATGGATCTTGCTGTCTACAAGTCTCCGGCTGTTGGTACTACAGCAGGTACTGAATCAAAGGTGTTCGACAACAAGGAGTTTAGGGCTCCTAATGCAGCTGACAACACAAAATCGGGTTTGGCTACTACAGCTGACGGCACTATCGCTTACTACCCAGTTAGCGGCAACTACGACTTCTGGGGTTATCGCGTTGACAATGCTGTAACAGGTACACCTACTGTAAAGACTGTAGACGACAATGGTGATGAGGTTGCTGCAGACCAGGCTACAAAGCGTGTTGTTGATATTGAGATTGATGGTTCGCAGGACATCATGGCAGGCAAGGCAGTTCCTTCTAATGATGAGGTTGCAGATCTTGGCAACTATGCTGAAAACTTCTACTCTGCTTATGCAGCACGTAAGGGCGTTCAGCCGAACATCACATTCAACCACCTCCTCACACGTTTCACATTCGAGGTACGTGCAGGATCTAAGGCAACAGCGGGTCTCCCAACAGGTGGCAATACTGACGCTGTTAAGGTAACTGGTGTTTCTGTAGACTCAAAGACAACCGGTACTCTTACTGTAGCTTACACAGGCGCGACTAAGGCAGCTGCAGAGCTCCTTACTTTCACTGGCGATGCTTCTCCTCTCAAATTGATGCAGCGTGATGAAGCTTTAGCAGACAACAATGCACCACTCATTGGTCTTAAGCCTGTTACTTTGACATGGACAGATGATGCTGCAACAATAGGTGATGTTCTTAAGGTAGGCGAGGCTCTCCTCGTTGCTCCTGGTGAGACAGAGTATCCTCTTACAATCGCTCTCGAGCAGGATGTTCTTCAGAAGGTTGGTGAGGCTAAGGTTACTATGCCTCTCGAGCAGAAGGCTGTTATCAAGATGGACGGTACAAAGACATTTGAGCCGGGTAAGTCTTACAAGGTTACTATCACTGTTTACGGTCTTGAGGACATCAGAGTTACAGCTACTCTCGTACCTTGGGCTGATGGTGGTTCAATCGATATCGATGACGACCGCGATCCGAACAACGGCAAGTACACAGAGCCTACTGTAGCTCCTGCTCCTTAATCAGAGCATCTGATAAGAATCTCTATTTGAGTATGCAACCGCGTAAGGGTGCATATATAAAGCGTAGGGGCTTGCCCCTGCAGAAAGGGATTGGAGACATATAAACTCTCTTCCTCGCTGAAAAAGGCGAGGAAGAGACGAGTGTTTCAACAATCCTAATGAATAAACGTTTTTTTAGAAAAACAATAAATTCAACAAACAAATGAATAAGCATATATTCTTAATGGGAATGGCTGCTGCCATGTTTATGACCAGCTGCACAAACGAGGACGACCTCGCTGGCGGTAGCAACAATCAGCGACTGAACTCTGATGTGCCTATCGTGCTTTCTGCTGGTCAGCAGGCAAACAAGACCCGCGCATCGCTCGGCAATGTTGACCCTGTTAAAGGCACATATGACGGCACATTCGATACGCCTGCCGACAAGAACCTCGGCTTCTTCTGTCTTGCTACTGGCAAGATTGCAGCTAAGCAGGAAATTACTTGGCAGGAAGGCATTGACAACCCTAACTTCCTTTGGTTGAAGAATATTCAGGCAAAGGCTGTGACTACTGACGATGCCGACTTAGGCAAGCGTGTCACAAACCTTACACTCTTCGACGAGAATGGTGGTACAACACAAACTAATCACTATTACCCGATGGGTAGCCAGTACAGCTATACATTCTATGGCTATTATCCTTACTCAGCGAATGTGGTGCACAACGGCAATAAGTACAGCGTGAAGGTAACAGGTCTGGACGGCACAACCGATCTTATCTGGGGTAAGTCGTTCGTAAAACCAGATGATCCTGACAAGGCGGACGCTTACAGCGCAAAGTATCTGCGCGACAAGAAGAAGCGCGTAGAGGCTGCCGGTGAAACATGGAATGAGAAGACACACAAGGAGAACCGTCCGCAGCTCACCTTCGTGCACAAGCTCATGAAGTTCAACATCATCCTCCAAAAGGGTAGCGGCGAAAATACCCGTATTGCAAAGTTAGGTATCAAGTCGGCTAAGCTCCTCAATGTGGCTGACGCAGGTACACTTACTATTGCTGACCTCGACAATCGTCTCGATGCTTTGACTGACGATGTTAAGGGTAAGGAAGGCGAGTTTGTTGTCGATTGGACTACTGCCAAGAACCATAACACTGAGGCTACTGCCTTCGATTTGAAGGACAAGGACGGCAATACTATCGGCAAGCCAGCTAATGGACCGTACCTCGGCGATAACACAAAGGTTACTGTTGGTGACGGCTTCCTCATCCCAGTGCCAAAGAAGACTGGTACTAACGATGACGGCTCTTACAAGTATGAAGACAATGGCTACCTTGGTACAGACGCTGCAGAATTAGCTAACAAGGGTATCTTCCGCTTGCGTGTAGAGTACTACCTCTCCGACGCACCCGACAAGGTGTATAAGGCAGCACAGTACGAGATTAAGCCAGTATTCAAGACTACTGCTGGTACTGCGGTCGATGGTGAGCCTTGGCAAGCTGGTTACGAGTATGACATCGTAATCTCAGTTTCTGACCCAGAGCAGATTCAGACACATGGCTATCTCACTCCGTGGGAGAAGCGCGTAATCGAACTCGAATAAGCATTATAATTATAGAGCGGGTGTGGCGTTAAGCCATACCCACTCTTAATGATTTCTCAGACAAAAACACTCCAACACCCAACAAACACCCTAAAACATACAACCGGTGTAGCCCACGATAGGGCAGCACCCACTAAAGTAGAAATATCAAAGCCCCACAATATATAAAGCAACACGCTGGTGCAGCGCGACGCCGCACCTTTAAACATAACATAGTAAAAATGAAGAAATTACTCTTGACATTCTTGATGCTCTCGGCAGTGTTCTCCGCTCGGGCGCAGAAGCTCGCCGTCAACACCGATGTGCTTATGGATGCGTGCATGATACCAAGCGTCGGTTTGGAGATGACGGTCGGCAACTGGTCGACCCTCGGACTCAATGTGCTCGGATGTAATAAGCCGTATGGCAAGAACATAAAGTTGTTGGCAGCACAGCCCGAATACAGGTACTACTTCTCAGGACGTCCGATGCACAGCTTATTCGTTGGCGTCGGAGGCGTAGGCGCAATTTACAATGCTTCTATAAAGGGAAAAGTGTATAAAGGAATAGCTTACGGTGGTGGCATCACATTTGGTTACGTAATGAATGTCACGAAGCGACTCTTTATCGACTTCCACGCCGGAGTGGCTGCTGTAGGCTACAGTCGTAAGGAATACTTCGCAGGAGATAACTACGGCGACTATGTGGTAGGCGGACTCAACAAACCGAACGCATCAGGATATTACCTCATGCCACAACGCATAGGCATCTCAGTGGCTTACATCCTCAAATAATATAATAACACACAATAACAATGAAACGAAACTTTTTACGACATATATGCTTCGCGCTGATAGCTATACTGCTTGTCACCTTCACCGCTACGGCTGCCGTTCTGCAGCCGGAGGACGAAGGTGCGCATAGAGTGAAGGTAAAGGTGTACACCAAGCAAGGTGATAAACAAAAGTCGGCAAAGACTGTGCTCTATTGCGTTTGCTCTTCGTATAAGAGGGCTGAATATCTGAAGAAAAAGCTTGATGCTGCACAAACGCTGTACTTTAGCCGTGACGACCGTGCCATAGAGAAGGTTCTGAAAGAAGAGGAAATAGTCTTGAAGAAGTCACGAGGAAATGGCGAGTTTGAGGAGGCGCTTATGGCAGGTCGTGGAGTAGTGGTTTTTCATCAGGATTATGGTGCGGTTGCCGTTGAGGTAAAGGAGGGACAGACCCTTATACCAGCGGTGCTTGTGAGCAAGGACCAGATTCTTGACCGTATAGACGTTTTTGGTTCTTATGTTAATAACGGACCGAGCGTGACTACCGAATCTCCTATAGATTTAGGTGATACGGTTAACTTTCCTGTAGGATTTGAAATTCCAGCAGGACTTGTTACGGACAAGTCGCGTATTATCTGCCAGCCAATGGCTGTAGATTGTCAGACGGAAGACACTTTGGCTTATTTGAAGCCTATAATTCTGGAATCTGCCGACTATCATAAGAAGCAGGACAAGCGCATGGGTTTCGATTATCAGCAGAATGATTCTGTAGCGCGTGGCTATGACTCGTCGTATGTGCTCAAGAGTAACAAGAAGGTGAAATATAAAACACGGGTGCCATACAAAAAGCCTAATAAGGACAAGAATTACAGAGGTTGCTTCCGTGTTGTGCTTGAAGATTATCATCATGTTATATGGGATAGTGGTGACCTGCCTACGGGTTCGTGCCTTGCGTTCAAGCCTTTGAAGTTCCTTGATCTATCTGTCGCTGCTGCTGATATGGAGCTGACCGATGACTTCATGGAGCCTGCAGAGGAAAATACGGTGCCGATGAGTCGCGACCTGCCGTTGCGGTTTGAACAGGGAAAAGACATTCTGACAAACGATTCGCTGAACACAGTCATCCAGAACAACATCGTTGCCGAACTGAAGTCATACGGCGACCAACTTTGGAGTGTTTCGGTGCAGGGTAGTTCTTCGCCGGAAGGTTCTGTAGAGCGCAATACGTTGCTTGCCAACAAGCGTGCGGACTATGCGCGTAGATTTCTCAACAGCAAAATAAAAAATGGTGTGCCTATTGCAACGCTTGAACCACGACTTTATACCTGGGAGGATTTTCTTGTTGAGGTGCAGAAGTTGGCAAATCAAGAGATGTATGACCAAGTAAAGGCGATTGTGGACGCAAATCCGAACAATGCAGGCTATAAGATGTTGAAGGACTTGCCTTATTGGTCTACTCATCTGGAGCCGATATTTGAAAGAGAGCGTGTCATGGTTTGTAAGTACAAATACTTGAGGAAGCACATTATGACTGCCGATGAGGTTGTAGAGACATATTTTGCAGAAAAGCCAGATTATGTTTCAGGTAAGAAGACCCTCTCAAATGGTGACTATTTCAACCTCTTCGCTAACGTTACAGATCCTTTGGAGCTTGACACCATCACGATGCTTGCCTATAAGCACATCACATCGCAGTCGGATTACACCTCGTTCAGACTCGCTCCGTATGTGGCAAACCGCATGGCACTTATTGCAAGTCGCAATGGTATGCCGGATGTGAATATTCTGAAGCCGTTCATCGACATGCGCAAGCCTGTGAATACATTGGACGCGAGTGATGACATGAACAAGATAATGCTTAATCGCGAGCAGATTATACTCAACCAGGCTGTGATGTATTTACAGGAGGAAAAGCTCGACTCGGCCTTGCTCTTCGTCGGGATGTTGGAGAAAAAGAACGTACAGGAAGAGGCAACAAAACGTATGCGCAAACTTGTCGTTTTTCAGAAGGGCTATAGCGCATATCTGGAAGGACAGATAAAAAATCAGAAACAGATAGACGATATAAAGGAGGCTGAGCGCTATATCCTCAATTCGGGCGACTTCAACCGTGCAATTATTTGGACAGAACTACATGCGCAGCTCGGCAAGTCGCGTGAGGAATGTGAGCGCCTTATCGACCGTATGCCCGACGACAACCCGAAGAAGTGGTATCTGAAGGGTATAATTTGGGCAGGCGAAGTAGGCAAAGAGCCGGACGTTGAAGGCTATGCTGCAATAAGTTCAGACGGTTTCCGCAAACTCTCCGATGAGGAAGAGTTCGAGCTTATGCGTACCGACCCCGTTAAATTCGAGGAGTACAACAAGAAACTGGATGAGTACAATGCCAAACTGGAGAATGATGCAGATCAGATAGACACGAGCAAGGTGCCTTTCTTTCTTGCCTATTTCCAGCATAGCTTCGATATGGAGAAGAAGTTTATACGCTATTATCGTAACGAAGCAAATGTCAACGAAAAAATCCGTAAAGAGTATAAGTACTCGCGAAAGGATATTCCTGCTTACCGACAGAAGTTTGAGATGATAAAAGCTTACCACGACCAGCAGATAGCTGAAGAAACGGGTACGGGCTTAAATGAAGAAAACACACAGGAGCAAAACTCGTCGGACAATTCGGAGGCGGCTGCTCCTTCAGAAGATAACAAATAAGACCAAGAACAATGAGCATAAACATCATACGCCTTTACGCAACAGCGATTTGTCTGATAGGTGGCTTGAGCTGTAGTGTAGCAAGAACGACAACGTTCAGTGTCGCACCACGTGCCATTACGGAGGTGCCCGACTCATTGTGGGATGAAACGCTGGAAGAAGACACCATTGGCAAAACTCGCCACAACTACGCTACGGAGTTCAATGCCCTCAAGTACGTGCTTGAGGACCGCTATCGTGGCTATGACGACACCTTCAGAAAGAAGTGGTACGACCACCTCTTCTTAGGCTTCGGCGGAGGATTGCATAAAGACTTGGAATATGCAGGCTATAACCTCTCGCCAATCACGATGGCGCACGTGAGTGTGGGTAAGCAGTTCAACCCTTACCATACAGTGCGCCTCACAGCCGGATTGGGATATGGCTACTATGAAGGTAACAAGAAGAACTATAAACAGTGGCAAGGTTCTGTCGACTGGATATATAGTCTGTCGACGTTGATGGACGGCTATCGTCCGTCTCGACTGCTCGATGTGTCAACTGTGTTTGGCTTTGGCGTACGCCACAACACAACAAACATTGTTGACAACCATCGCACACGATACGAAATACGTGGAGGTGTGCAGGGAAAGATATTCACCGGTCCGCAAGGATACCTCACAATAGAGCCGTATGTAGGTATCAAGTCAAGACACCTGTATAATAAGTTCGGAGGCTTCTATGGCGTAAACATCGGTATGGTGTACTATCTGCATAACAACCTCTCTATCGAGGATCGTATGCGCTACATGAAGAACCGCCCTGAATATGTGGACAGCACAATGCAGTGGCATCCGCAGAAATGGCGTACACCATGGTTTGCCGAGCTCTCAGGCGGCATGGCATGGTGCGTGGGAGGTAAAGGTGTGAGCCCAAAGATGGGACACTCTACGAAGATGTCTGTAGGTAGATGGTTCTCGCCGTCGGTAGGTGTGCGCCTTAGCTTAGGACTCACCTCCGCCACATGGGACAAAACCCATGAGGCAATGGGCGAACAGGACGAGGATAGACGCGCTATGCTAAGCATACCAGTGCAAGACGATGCTGTGGTCGACCTGCATGATATGACCGCCGATGCAACGGCAGAGGCTCTCATCAATCCGTTAGGATTTATGAAGAACTACTCTTTCGACCAACCATTCAACGTGGCTTTGGCATTCGGTGGCGGTCTTAGTTGGATTATGCGAGAGCAGAAGACTCATCTGCGCACCATCAGTACGTTCTACACGGCAGGCTTACACCTCTCGTATAACCTCAGCAACGACTTGCAGGTGTTCCTCGAACCGAGCTTCACCAACTATAACTACCGAATACCGTATCGCAACATAGACGCAGTGAAGCGTTTCAACGCCCAAAGAGTAGTGGTTCGTCTTGGTTTTACAGCCTATACGCGTGCTACAAACTATCGTATGAGGAAGCAAGATGACTATGAGGCACCACGTATTCCGCTTAGCTTCGGTTTGGGCGCGGGTACGATGCTGTTCAACACCAAGAAGACATACGAGGGCGCAGCGTTCAACTATAATGCACAGGCCTTCGTTGAAGGACATTTCGGTAAGGTGCATGGCGTACGTGCTTCGTTCGAATACTTGTCTATCAATAGCGTTGCGCCGGACAGCTATACTGGCACAACCGAGTATGGTACAGAATACACCACTACCGGACTCTTCAAGAACAACTACAAGCGAGGTTTCGTGGCGCTCAACTATTTGCTGAATGTCACCAACCTCTGCTCAGGCTATCAGAGCAATCGTATGTTTGAGGCGGAGTTGTTCGTTGGTCCTGCATTGCTGCTGTCGTTAGGCAATAGCACAGAACCTGATGGTTCGATAAAGGTGAACAGTTCGCACACCATGTCGTACTCACAAAGAAAGTACAACACCAGCCCGCTTATGGGTGCCAATGGAGGTATCAAGATAAAGATGAACGTGGCTAAGCACATCGCTGTGACGCTCACACCGCAGCTCTACGTAGTGCGTTATGACCCGAATATGCTTGGCGTTAATATGATGAAGCTGCGCACGTTCCAGACACTCAACCTCGGTGTGCAGTACACACTATAAACGGTGTGCAGTACGTATTATAAGTAAATAATAGGGCGGAGGAACAAACTCCTCTGCCACTCTTAAAGCTATACAAGATATGAACATGAGAAAAATCGCTATAGGCTTGCTCGCTTTCGCACTTGTTGCGCCTTCGATAGCTTCTGTCTCGCTGAAAGACAAGAAGGAGAAGAAACCGAAGACCGAGAAGAAAGCAAAGGTTGGCAATAAGACAAAGGCTAACAAAGCGTCAAGTTCTAATTCGCCACGCAAGGTGCAGACCATCAACGATGTAGAAGCCGCAATTTTGGGTATAGAGAAGATTGTGTCGCACACACTCGTTGAGGTAGAACCTATTGTGCAGCAGATTTGCGAGTCGCAACAGACCAAGAAAAGCGTGTGCCCACGTATCTACGTAGGCGCAGCCAATGCCTTTTGGCTCAAATCGGGTGTCAGCGATACCACATACGCTTTGAAATATATCGACAAAGCAATAGAACTCGACCCCCATTATAGTCCTGCCTATATGCTCAAGGGCGACATCTACAAGTGGGCTGACGATACTACAGTAGCTGTAAACTACTATAAGAAGGCGATAGAGATGGCTCCCAATGACTTCAGAACGTATCATAAGTACATTATGTTTATAGGCTCTGGATTGGACAAGGTGACAGCGCGAGCTATTGCGAATGACGGTGCGGACAAAGAAGCGGTAGAAGAAGTACGTAGACGCCGAGCAGAGATGGAAGCTGTGTATAAAGCTGCAAAGGATGCTAATCCGACGTACCCATATAATCGTGATTGTGCACGTTTGTATGATAAATATGGTCTTTCTTCGAATGATTGTATAAAGGGCATTCAGTTGTATGATGAAGCTCAAGAGGACTCATTAGAGGCTGGCGATTATTCATCTAAAATACGAATGTTATATGCCTTGTTGGGAACAGTCAATGGTAATAAAAAGTTGGAGATCTATACACGCATGATGAATACTTGCGACAGTGGTTTGGTAAGATTTCCTACCGATTACTATATATTGGCAAGCGGACTTAAGAACATGACTGCTGCTTACGATTTGGTAAAGCGACAGAATGGAGAAGTACTTGTATGGTATAAGAACAATTTCTCTACCAAGGCACTCGAATACGGTGAACGTTTGATGGCAACCAAGGATACATTGATAAATAACGACGATATTTATCGTTATGGTATTGCCCTTATGAATCGCTATAAGCAGCAACAGGGTATTGACGTTTTGCAAGAACTCATGGCACGTCCTAATATCGATGACAAAACTGTCTCTAAAGCGATGAACGCTATCTGTGAGGCATATAGAGATTTGGGCGAATACGAGAAGGCTGAGAACGCATACGAGGAGTTGATAAAAACACTTGATGCTAAGGGCTCTTTGCAGGTAGCTCATTACACTGACTACGCATCGATGTTGAAATTGCAGGCAGAAGAATGCTTCGGTCAGCAGATGATAGATACTTATCTGAAAGCATGTAAGGTGTATGAGCGTGGCGCTGAAAGATTCCCTGAATATGCTCCATATTTATACTATTATGCAATGGAGATTTGCAAGAACGATGTGCTTGATCCAGAAAAGACTCTTGAACTTGCTATCAAACCAGCAAAGAAAGCATACGACCTCTTGAAGAACAAAGAGAGGTATGAGGGCGACGAAGATGTTATTATGAACAATGTATGCTGGTGCCTGTTGAATTATTATTTTAATAAGAAGAAAGACTATCCGGCAGCCAAGCAGTATGTATTGAAGTACTACCAGTTGGTTAAGGGTACAGAGAGCGAGGAGTCGTATGCAGGTATCCTGCGTAGACGTTACAAGATGAAGATATAACTTCACATCAGATATCAGGCTATGGCAGCAATGTCATAGCCTTTTTTGTTCATTCGGAAAACCCTTTTTTATATAGAAGCAATATATCATAGTAAAGTATCAGTACGCGAAAAAATCTACCATATCTCCCAGTGTCGCTGCAACTTACACATTACGAGCATGTTAAAGGCTGGCAGATATGCTTCCGAGAGCTATATCTGCCAGCCTATCTACCAGACATCTACCATTCATCTATCATTCTATCCGTTGTCTAATCTGCTACGTCGTTCTCATTAGTCTTCTGCGGCAACATTGTTGTCCTTCTGCGGCAACATTGTTGTCCTTCTGTGGCAATATTGTTGTCCTTCTGCGGCAACATTGTTGTTCTGCTGCGGCAATATGAGAAAGGCATGAAGCGATATAAGGGAGATGTATTATTTACAGGACAACAATAAAAATTAATTGCTTCATGCCGTGTTTTCAGAATAATAATTGTAACTTTGTAAAGTAGCATTAAACCTATTGTATTATGGGAGGACTGAAAGATAGATACATACGTTTTGACTGGGCTATCAAGCGCTTGCTCCGTCAGAAAGCCAACTTCGACGTGTTGGAAGGTTTCCTTACCGTGTTTATCGGTGAGGAGGTGAAGATTGTGGAGATACTCGAGAGTGAGGGCAATCAGCAGACGCCAGACGATAAGTTCAACCGTGTGGACATCAAAGCACGCAACTCGAAGGGTGAGATAATACTTGTAGAGGTGCAGAACACAAGCGAGCTTTATTATCTGGAACGCATCCTGTATGGCGTGGCGAAAGCCATCACCGAGCACATCCATCTCGGTGATACATACAAGGAGGTGAAGAAGGTGTATTCTATAAGCATCCTCTATTTCGATATAGGTAAGGGTGCCGACTACCTGTATGTAGGACAGAACAAGTTCATCGGTGTGCATACAAACGATCAGCTCGTCATAACCGCTAAGGAAAAAGGTGCTTTCGTGCAGAAGAGTCCGGCAGAGATATTCCCCGAGTACATTCTTGTGCGTGTCAACGAGTTCGACAAGGTAGCAGTTACTCCGTTGGAGGAGTGGGTCGCTTACTTGAAGAGTGGAGTTATAAAGGAGAACACCACTGCTCCTGGATTGCAGGAGGCACGCAAAAAACTTCAGTATTACTCGATGACCGATGCCGAGCGCTATGCTTATGATGAGCACCTCAACGCTGTGATGATACAGAATGATGTGCTTGGCAATGCACGCGAAGAAGGACTTGCCGAAGGTCGTGCTGAGGGACTTACGCAGGGTCGTGCTGAGGGTCGTGCAGAAGCAAAGAATGATATTGTTAAATCTATGTTGAGCAATGGTCTGTCGGTAGAGCAGGCTGCAAAATATAGTGGTCTGACTGTAGAAGAAGTAGAAAGTATAAAGTAAAATCACGATATGGGAGAATATATAGTATCGGCGCGTAAGTACCGCCCGATGACATTCGACTCGGTGGTGGGGCAGGCTGCTCTCACCGCTACGTTGAAGAATGCCGTGAAGAGTGGCAAATTGGCACACGCCTACCTGTTCTGCGGACCGCGCGGAGTAGGCAAGACGACGTGTGCGCGCATCTTCGCGAAAGCAATCAACTGCATGAATCCTACTACGGAGGGTGAGGCATGTGGCGAGTGCGAAAGCTGCAAAGCGTTTGCTGAAGGACGCTCGTACAACATCTTCGAGCTTGACGCAGCCAGCAACAACTCCGTGGAGCACATCAAGTCGCTCATGGAGCAGACACGCATACCGCCACAGGTGGGCAAGTACAAGGTGTTCATCATCGATGAGGTGCACATGCTTTCGCAGGCAGCGTTCAACGCTTTCCTGAAAACACTGGAGGAACCGCCTGCACACGTGGTGTTCATTCTTGCCACAACCGAGAAGCATAAGATTTTGCCAACCATCCTCTCGCGTTGTCAGATTTACGACTTCGAGCGCATGAGCGTGGAGAACACCATCAACCACCTGAAGTATGTGGCAGAGAAGGAAGGCATCACCTACGAGGAAGAGGCATTGGCACTCATCGCCGAGAAAGCTGATGGCGGTATGCGCGATGCCCTTTCTATCTTCGACCAGACGGCAAGCTTCTGCCAGGGCAACATCACATACGCAAAGGTGATTGAGGACCTGAACGAGCTCGACACCGACAACTACTTCAAGTTCGTCGACTATGCGTTGGCGAACAAGGTGAGCGAATGCATGGTGCTCCTCAACTCGATAATAGAGAAAGGCTTCGACGGCGGTAATCTTATCAACGGACTCGCTTCGCACGTGCGCAACGTGCTCATGGCTAAGGATGCGCAGACGCTGAAACTCCTTGAGGTGAGCGAGAAACAGCGTGAGAAGTACAGCGCACAGGCAAAGGCGTGCCCCACGCGGTTCCTCTACAAGGCACTGAAGCTGATGAACCAGTGCGACCTAAGCTATCGTCAAAGCAGCAACAAACGTCTACTTGTAGAGCTGACACTCATCCAGGTAGCACAGATCACGCAGCCGGAGGATGCCGACAGTGCGGGGCGTAGCCCCAAGCAGCTGAAAACCCTGTTCAAACTTCTTGATTTCACCCGGACGAAAGTGGCTCAGCAGGTGGCTGCTCCGGTAAGCCATGCCTCGGTGAGCCATGTTTCAGCTGAGGCTCCTCCTTCGCAGACCGCCGCATCGGGTTCGGCAGCCGTCTCCGACAAGTTGTCTGCCGGTGTACCACGCTTGAAGCTCTCGTCGCTCGGCATGACCTTCCAAAGCTTGCAGCGCAAGGATGCGGTGGCAGCAAAGAAAGAGGCGGAAGAGACAAACAAGGATGAGAACGAGCAGTTCACGCAGGAATTCCTCGAGCTGCAATGGCTCTCGATGTGCAACCGTATGCCGCAGAAGATGGTGGGGCTTGCTTCCCGAATGAAGAACATGCAACCGCGTATCACCACATTCCCCGATATCGAGGTGCTGGTAGACAACCAGATATTGCTCGACCAGGTGAACGAGATAAAGGGTCGCATACGCGTCACGCTCGCCAAGGCACTGCACAACGGAAATGTGTCAATATCGCTCCGCCTCGCCGAGGCAGAAGAGATAAGCCGCCGAAAGACAAAGAAAGAGGTGTACGACGAACTGATGCAGCAGAAGGAAGTGCGAGCGTTCGTCGAATCGTTAGGGCTCGAACTTGTTTAAAAGTAAAAAAGTAAAAAGATAGGAGGTATGGGCATCTTGCCCATACCATGCTGCCCACAAGCAAGGCATTTAAAAGTAAAAAGTTAGGGCTGGATTCCAAATAAGGAATTCAGCCCTAACTTTTATTCGTGCTTAGTATATCGGTTTTACAACTTCGACTCTCATTCCAAGAGCATTGATGATTTGGTAGAATGCGCCAACGCTTGGAACGATAATTCCATTTTCTACTTTTGAAATATACGATTTGGTAGAATTGATGCGTTTTGCCAATTCTGTTTGTGTAATTTTGGCTTCTTTGCGTGCATCAAGCAGTATTTGTCCTGAATAGAAGGAAAGCGCATCCTCATTAGCCTTCATGCGCTCCGGAGTGCCTTCCTTGCCGAACTTCTTGTCAAGAACGAGATCGTAATCAACGATTTGATGATTGTTTGTCTGCATAATATGCCTCCTTTATCTTTAATGCTTTTTCTATTTCTTTGGGTGGCGTTTTTTGGCTTTTCTTTTGGAATCCATTGAACAATACCACGATTCTTCCTTCATCGAAAATGAAGAATACACGAAAGATGTTTCCTCCATATTCTGTACGCAATTCGTACAGACCATCCTTTATAAGTTTTATAAACTTCGTGGAGAGTCTGTCCTGTGTCTTTAGCAGAAGAAGCCCATACTGAATCTTTTCCTGGGTAGTGTAAACAGAACTGTGTCACGGCTCTGATTTTTTAT
>ULTW01062343.1_pt1 | contig 22908 bp, 10 predicted proteins | sample 1957961 | NCBI WGS metagenome assembly ULTW01 (sample SAMEA4835744, study PRJEB28245) | human gut metagenome | biome: gut microbiome; material: fecal sample | place: Denmark | collected 2008 | reverse complement strand
CCAGAATCTGTCGCAGGAGTCGGGTGGTGCGGTTGATGTTGTTGTCCATCACGAGATAGTCTTCCTCATACTGTGGTGCCATCTCCTTGAGTTTGTAGATGGTGGCAGAGATAACGGTAAGAGGGGTGAGCAGCTCGTGGGTGATATTGGTAAGGATAACTCCCATCTGCAGGCTGTTTCTGGTCTTCACCCGCTCCTTATACCATCTGGCAGCAGCAAAGATGCCGCCTATCAGCATCAGGATATAGAACATGAAGGCTATTCGGGAAGCATACCATGGCGGCAACACCTGGATGGAGATGGTGTAGGGCAGCTCCTGCCACTTGCCGTAGCCGTCCGTAGCCTTTACCCGCAGGTGATAGGTTCCGGAAGAAAGGTTCTGGAAAACAGCCTTATGCGTACCTTTGTTGCAGTACTGCCAGTCTTCGTCATAACCTTCCAGCTGGTAGGCATATACGTTTTTCTCTGTATTGCCGTAGGTCAGCAGAGAAAATTCTACAGAGAATTTCTTCACCCTCGCTGGTATCGTGATTTTGCGGGTATAGGCAGGCATTTCTTTCGAAATCTCTTCCTTTTCGATAGAATCGAGTTGAGCGAAAGGCTGGTCATCAATGATGATGTCTGTTATCACCAGTTTCGGTCTTCTATTTCCTTTTAGTTTAGCCTTCATGGACGGCATGAACGAGAAGAAGCTGGTCCGGCTTCCGAAGAAGAGCTCTTTGCCATATCTGCATGCCGTATTTGGCGAGAAGAGAACATTTCCTATGCCGTCCTCGCTGGTAAAGTAGGTGATGTCCTGCGGTTTTTCGCTGTCATTGCCCCAGATGATGTTCACGAGGGCATAGTCGGTGGTGAGCCAGAGATTGCCCTTCTCATCTTCCTTGATGGTGAGCACACGGTCGCCCGGCAGATGATATTCATGGTTCTTCGGTTCAAAACGGTCTTCCACCTTATTATATAGGAAGAGTCCGCCACTGTTTGAGATTGCCCAGAGCCTTCCTTTCGAGTCTTCAAGGCAGGCGGTGGCATCATCAATGGCAAAGTTATGATGGTCTGGATTATACTGTTTGAATTTCAAAGTCTTCTTGTTCCTGGCGTTGCCCGATATGCGTATGATACCTTCATTATCGGTAGCCAGCCAGATATTTCCTTGCTTATCTTGCGAGATATGGCGGATGTCGCATGAGGTTAAGTTCTTCTTTCCCTCCTTCATCGTGATCCGATGTCCCTGATTGTTTGGAGTTACTATGCTCAAGCCGTTGCGCTGTCCTATCCACATTACTTTATCTTTCGATTCGAACAAGGTGTTGACGAAATTATCCTGTATGATGGACGGATGCTTTTCGTGCGAAATCTGATAGGCAGGTTTACCCAAAGGCTTGACGATGACGCCATAATTGTTGTTGGCTATCCAGATTTCTCCATTGCTTCTCTGGGCAATATCCGAGATACTTGTGGTAAAGGCTCTGGATGGGATGTTAGAAAATCCCGGAATTTCTTGGTTGAAGAGTGTTTTACCTGTCTTTCGATTGTGCAGGGCTATGCCGTATGGATTCAATCCCAGCCAGAAATTCTCGCCATCGGCAGTGAGTATGGAATATACGTAGTTGATGGTGAGATGAGTATGACTGGTATCGAGATTCCAGAGTTTGAACAGCGAAGGCTGGGTGTTAACCTGCAGAATACCGTTGTTCTGCGTACAGAGCCAGATGTTGCCTTTGCCATCGGTAGCGATGTCGTTGTTGAAGTTGAGAGGGTTGTTGCCGATAGAGGTATATCCTTTCCATTCAGCATTAGGCATATCTTCTTCGAGATAGCACACACCTTCTCGGGTACATGCCCAGAGCGTTTTTGTTACAGGGTCGTGTACTATCTTATAGAAGGTATCAAAATGGTTGGTGCTATACGGGTATTGATGCATTTCCGGCTGTCGCACATTTCCCGTATTGTCCAGACGCACTACGCCATATCCCCAGGTTCCCACCCACAGGTGGTTGTGCTTGTCGAGGAAGAGGGAGTAGGCAGAATTGGTGGTGTTGAGTCGGGGATAACTGTAGAAGGTGTTGCCTCCACGGCGGAAGCGCATGAGACCTGCCGACCAGGTACCGATGAGCAGGTCGCCGTTTCTGTCTTCTATGATAGCTTTCACGCTATAGCCGGGCATTTTCTTTCTGCTGCCATTCTCATCAATGAGCCATGCATTCTTATTATTATAGGTATAGAACGTCTCTGTCTTGGAATTGAAGTAGGAGAGACCGCCATCAGTTCCAATCCATAAAGTTCCATCTTTTGATACGAAGAGGGTATAGATGATGCGCTGAGATTCATCTGGCAGGAAGAAAGTCTTGAACTTTCCAGTGCGTTTGTTCATTCTTACCAGACCGTTGCGAGTTCCCAGCCAGAGATTATCCTGATGATCTTCGGCTATGGACCGGATGGTATTATTGGGTAGTATGCCTGGCTGATAAGCATTCGTCTTGTAGGTTCTCACATGATAGCCGTCGTAAGATTTCACTCCGGCATTGGTTCCCACCCACATCATACCTTCCTTATCGAAGAACATACAGCTAGCCTCTTCGGTAGGTGCAATGGTGATAGGAGGGAGATAACGGTATGGAAAGGTCTGAGCATTGGACGCCAGACTAACGAGTGATAACAGTATGATGTAAATGTATCTCATGTTGTTGTCTGTTGAATTTTGTTGTTTTCTAATTGCTAAGTGTTGCTAAGCTTTTGCAAAGATAAGCAATTTTGTCGAATATTGCTCCTTAATACCAACTTTTTAGTGATTTCTTTTCCTATTTTGTTGATTTGATGACTTTAAGTCGCAGAAAAGTCTTTAAATTTGCACTTAAATAATAAAAATGAGACGCAAGTCTCTTGTTTCTAACTTAATAAATATATAATAATGTGATGCCTTCGAGCATCAGCCGTTTCCAAATTTTCTAAATAAAGTCGAAAGAACATCGGCAAGAATAACAACAATTTAAATATTAGACTTAAGTTAATAAACTGTTTTATGAAGAAATTAATGTTTTTGAGTGTGGTCATGATGGCCGCAACGAGTGTTTCAGCTCAGTCAACAGATAATAAGCCTAAGGAATATCCTGGTTACAAGTTGGTTTTCCACGATGAGTTTGACCAGGATGGAGAGCCAGACCCCAATTACTGGACTTACGACTTGGGACATCGCAACAACGAGGAGCAACTTTATACCACCAAGAATGCATGGTGCATGAATGGCAACCTGGTCATTGAGGCTCGCAAGGAGGAAGTACAAGACAAGAATGGCAAGATCTATCATTACACTTCATCGAGTGTGGTAACACGTGCCAAGACCTCGGGCGACTATATCAGTGCTTGGACTTATGGCAGGTTTGAGGTAAAAGCCAAGCTTCCTGCTTTTCTCGGTTGTTGGCCAGCCATATGGTTGTTGAGCAACGAGAACCTAGAGTGGCCTTACAGTGGAGAAATCGATATGATGGAGTATTATCCGTCTAATGGTGAGGAGGCACTGCATGCCAATGTTTGTTGGGGTACTACCCAGCGTTGGCATGCCAAGTGGAATAGCAAGGTGAAGAAAATATCTGATTTGATGGTTGCCAACCCTAATTGGAAGAATGAGTATCACGTATGGCGCATGGACTGGGATGAGGATTTCATCAAGCTCTATGTAGACGATGAGTTGCTCAACAGCATCAACCTGAATGCTACGGTGAATCCCCGTGCAGAGCATTGCCAGTATGATGATTACAACCCATTCCGTGGATATCATATGTATCTTTTACTCAATCTAGCCTTGGGAGGGGACAATGGAGGTTCGTTAACAAACACTCCATTTCCTTGCCAGTATCTTGTAGACTATGTACGTGTCTATCAAAAATACTAGGTTTATAAATTATTTGTTATCGCTATTTTTTTAAGGATAGTTTAGAGAAATGGTAATATTTGGCGAATAGTTCCCCTAAAATCGCAAAATATACTCTTTTGTTTAACAAAAAAGAACGAATTTTGCAATCGAAAAACAAATCGGACATGCTGTCTGATATGTTAATCTAGAGCTTGCCTCTAATAAAAGCATTAATAACTAACTAAATAAATACAACTATAATGAAAAATGTAAATCTAATAACTTCGTCAAGAAGGCTATTTTTCATGATGGCAATGTCTGCAGGTATGACATTGCTTCCACAGGAGTTGTTGGCTGTACAGAACAGTATACAGGCAGTGCAGCAGGATAATCAGGTGGAAGGTGTGGTAAAGGACACGAATGGTGAGCCTATTATAGGTGCTACTGTTCGAGTTGTAGGTACGAAAACTGCAACAGTTACTGATTTTGATGGTAACTTTAAACTGAATGCCAAGAGTGGTCAGAGTTTGCAGATTACTTATGTTGGTTGCAAGCCAAAAACTGTGAAAGTATCTCGTGGTGCCATCAATGTAGTACTTGAGGACGATTCTCAGGTGTTGAAGGATGTGCAGGTGGTGGCTTACGGTGTACAGAAGAAGGTTACTGTTACTGGCGCAATCTCTAACATCAAGGGTGGAGAGTTGACCAAGGTACCTACTGGTTCCATCAACAATATGCTTTCTGGTGTAGTTCCAGGTCTTTCATCAGTACAGTATTCCGGTGAGCCGGGAGCTGATGCTGCAACTATCCTGGTACGTGGTCAGGCTACTACCAACAATTCTTCTCCATTGATTCAGGTGGATGGTGTAGAGCGTGACTTCAACGACATTGACCCAAGCGAAATCGAGAGCATCACCGTATTGAAGGATGCTTCTGCTACAGCCGTGTTTGGTGTGCGTGGTGCCAATGGTGTAATCCTCGTTACTACCAAGCGTGGTAAGGAGGGTAAGGCTCACATTTCTGCCACAACCTCTATGAGCGTGGTAATGCCTACCAATATGATTAAGTTGGCTAACGCCTATGAGTATGCTACTTATTATAATCAGATGAAGAAGAACGATGGCGTAACCGATGAGAGCGCATTCTTCTCTCCTACCGTTCTTCAGAAACTCAAGGATCATTCTGATCCTATCAAATATCCAGATACCGACTGGATAGACTACTGTTTCAAGGATCATGCCATCCAGACACAGCATAATGTGAATATCTCTGGTGGTACTGAGCGTATGCGCTACTTCGTATCTGTAGGTGCATTTACACAGGATGGTCTCTTCAAGCAGCAGGCTTTGCCTTACGATTTCAACTATAAGTACAAGCGATTTAACTATCGTGCCAACTTAGACTTCGATGTAACCAAGACTACCACCATCAGTGTAAACCTGGGGGGGCGTGTTGATACGAAGAATACCCCATACTCTGGTGAGGACAACGACCAGTTATTCCGTCATCTTTATTGGGCAACTCCTTTCTCTAGTCCGGGTATCGTGAATGGCAAGTATGTGATGGCTTCTACTGACTATGATAGTGACAATATGCCGTTTATTGGTGCCAGTGGTCTCGGTGCTTACTATGGTTTGGGTTACATGTCAAGAAACACCAATACCTTGAACGCCGACGTTGTGTTGAATCAGAAACTCGATATGATTACCAAGGGCTTGTCTTTCAAGTTGAAAGGCTCTTATAACAGCGACTATTCTGTTACCAAGCAGCGTGGTGCTAAGGCTGCTTATTATACACCTGTTTCCCAGCCAGATGGTTCTTTGGAATACCGTAAGCATGGCAATGATACCCAGCTTGGATATAGTGAGGACTTTGGCAAGGGCCGTAACTGGTATTTTGAGACTAGTTTGAACTATAACCGCAACTTCGGTTTGCATCATGTAGGTGCGCTTGCCCTGTACAACCAGAGCAAGACCTATTATCCATCTACCTATTCTTCTATCCCATCAGGATATGTAGGTTTGGTGGGTCGTGTCACCTACGACTGGAACAACCGCTATATGGCAGAGTTTAATGTTGGTTATAACGGCTCCGAAAACTTTGCCAAAAACAATCGTTATGGCTTCTTCCCTGCAGGTTCTGTAGGATGGATTGTTAGCGAGGAGCCTTTCTTCAAGCCATTGCGCAAGGTGGTAGACTATTTCAAGCTTCGTGCATCTTGGGGTCTTGTCGGTAATGACAAGATTGGTGGCTCTCGCTTTATGTATACCGACGACCCATACGATTTCGGAATAGGTTACAACTTCGGTGTAAACTCAGGCAATTTCGCTTCAGGTGCCTATGAGTCGGCTAAGCACAACCCTGATGTAACATGGGAGAAGTCTTTCAAGCAGGATTATGGTGTAGACTTGAATATCTTGAACAACCGCTTGAAGGCAACCTTCGATTACTATATCGAGCATCGTAAGGACATCCTTGTGTCTAGTGATATGGCTCCTGGTTTTCTCGGTTTCACATTGCCTGCAGCCAACCTCGGAGAGGTGAACAGTTGGGGTTATGAAGTTTCCCTCAAGTGGAATGATAAGATAGGTAAGGACTTCAGCTATTGGGTAGAGGGCAACTTGTCTTACAACCAGAATGAAATTAAGGAACTCTATGAGGCTCCTCAGAACTACTCTTGGATGTATAAGAAGGGACACCGTATCGGCTCTCGCAGCATCTTTAAATATTGGGGACTCTATAGTGACACTGCCGAAGAGGAATATATGGCACAGTATGGTACCAAACTTCCTCAGTATGGTTCATCTGAGATTCAGAATGGTGATGCAGTGTATGTCGACTTGAATGGTGATGGTATCATCGATTCCAACGATGCTTCATACGAGCTTGGTCATACAGATGACCCAGAGTATGTTATCGGATTCAACATTGGTTTCCGTTGGAAAAACTTGGAGGTAAGCACGCAGTGGACTGGTGCTTGGAATGTGAGTCGTATGCTCGATGAAACCTTCTGCCAACCATTGGGTGATACAGGACAGAAGGGCTTGCTGAAGTATCAGTACGACCATACATGGACTCCAGATAATCCAGACCCTAACGCCAAGTACCCTCGTGCTACTATGAGTGGAGCTAAGAACAACTATGCAGGTTCAACCCTTTATGAGGTGAATGCTTCATACTTGCGCTTGAAGAATGCACAGATAGCTTATCATTTCGACTTCCCATTCATGAAGAAGATTAAGATGAATGACTTGACTTTGGCTTTGAGTGGTTATAACCTCTTCACCATCACCGATTTTAAGTGGGGTGATCCAGAGTCTCGTACAAGTTCTCGTCCATCCTATCCATTGACAAGATCATTCTCTTTGAGTTTGAAAGTTGGATTCTAATAAAAATATAGATTATTATGAAACTAAATAAGATATTAATAGGTGCATTCTTTGCATTTGCATTGTCTTCCATATTTACTAGTTGTGTAGATGATTGGAAGTTTGGTGATTCCTTCTTGGAGAAAGCCCCAGGCGGTGATGTTACCAAGGACACCATTTTCAACAATGCTGAATATACTCGTGAGTTCCTTTGGAGAACTTATGCCTACATGTATTATGGTATCCCTTACTATTGGGATGGCGGTGTAGCCGTAAAGATGAACACTGGTGTTTTCGAGACTTTGTCTGACTGCTGGCACAGCCACAACTCTTGGGATGATGTAAATCGTCTCTACTACCCTGGTGCATACGTTCCAGGTGATCGTGGTAAGTTTGGCTATACCAACGAGCGCGTATGGGAAGGCGTACGTTCAGCATACATTTTCTTAGAGAATGTGGATAAAACTCCAGATATGGAGGAAAGTGAGAAGAATCGTTTGAAAGCAGAGGCTAAGTGTATTATTGCTTCTCGTTATTTCGATATGTTCCGCCATTATGGTGGTCTGCCTATCGTGAAGAATTCTTATTCTGGCACCGATGCTACTTATGAGGAGCCTCGTGGTACGGTAGAGGAAACAGTAGACTTTATGGTTGGCTTGCTTGATGAGGCTGCCTCTAACTTGCCTTGGACCGTAGAAGAGGCTTGGGATGGTCGCTTTACCAAGGCTGCCGCTGAGGCTTTGAAGTGCAAGATTCTCTTATTTGCTGCTTCACCTTTATTTAATAGTGAGACTCCTTGTGCAGGCTCGGAGGCTGATGCCGCCAATGCCAATCATCAGGCTTGGTATGGCGATTATAAGGCTGAGCGTTGGCAGAGATGTCTGACCGCTTGTGAAAAGTTCTTCCAAGACCTAGGGGCTGAGGGATATTATAAGTTGGTACAGGCAGAAGGTAGTCATCCAACGTCTGGACAGTATCGTGCAGCTTTCCGTGCAGCTTACTCTAAGCGTGGTACTACCGAGATGTTGATGGGCACTCGTGTTCGTTACGATGGTAACGGGTGGACAGACAATGCCTTTGGTGGCCATAACTACTTATTTGTAAGTGAATGGAATGCCTATGGCGGTTATACTCCAACAGAGGAATTTATGGAAATGTTTGACTGGAAGGATGGCCGTCCATTCAATCTAGACAAGGTATTGCAGGAAGACCCAGATACCATGTTCGTTAATCCTGACAAGAATTTTGACTTGACTCGTGACCCTCGTCTCTATGAGACCATGATTGTGAATGGTGTACAGACAACTATGAATGATAATGGTAACTATAGTGGTCGCCGTTATGAGAACTGGGTAGAAGGTACTGATGGCGGTAAGGGCGCTGGTACATCGGAGTCTGGCCAGTTTGCTACAGGATTCGCCAACAACAAGTTCTATTTCAATGGTGAGACCAACCGAGTTCATGTATGGCCATACGTTCGCTTGGCAGAGGTGTATCTTATTTATGCAGAGGCTTTGGCACAGAATGGTCAGCTCGACAAGGCTATCAACAATGTGAACATAGTTCGTGCTCGTGTGGGCTTGAAGGGGTTGAAAGAGTCTGATGCCTCAAAGAACTGGGGCGATAAGCAGACCGTGCTTGATGCCATCATGAAGGAGCGTGCTGTTGAATTTGGTTTCGAGGAGACTCGTTTCTTCGATTTGATTCGTTATCGTCGCTCTGACATCTTCCAGAAGCAGTTACATGGTCTTCGGATGTATCGACAGAAAGATGGCAAGGACTATAACTTCCAGTGGCAGGGTAAGAAAGAAAAGGAGGATGGCTATGAACCAAACTATCCTACTCATTATAGATATGAGAAGTATGAAATCCAGAATGTTCGCCGTTCTTGGTGGAGCAACTGGGACAACAAGTGGTTTCTCTCTGCATTCCCTCCAACTGAAATCAACAAGAACTATGGTTTGACTCAGAACCCTGGATGGTAATTTCTGAAGAAAGGTATTAAATAACGAATCTTATCATAATATTAAAGAATATAAGATATGAAACGACATATATTATTTGCCTCGGTACTTTTGGCTAGCATCTCTGCATTCGCTCAGAATGGTAATGTCACAGGTGTGGTAGTCGATAAGCTGGGAAACCCAGTGTCTGGTGCCTTGGTAGAAATCCTGAATAATAAGCTCATCAAGGCTTATACCGATAAGGATGGTGCCTTCGAGATAGGTGCCAATGCCAACGATAAGTTGATTATTGATGCTCCTGACCAGTCGAAGAAGACTGTAGCCCTCAATGGCAGCAAGGAGATAAAGGTGGTGATGGACTATGCTTCTCGTCCTGTGGAGATTGGCTTTGGCATCAAGCAGAATGTAGAGGAATCTACAGTATCTGTTGCAAGTGCTTCCAATGATGAGTTCAATAAGCGTTCTTCCAAGAATATTGGCAACTCATTGTTCAGTGGTAGTGTGCTCGGCTTGACAGCCCTTCAGGGTGCTGGCGACTACGCTTCTTATGAGCCTTCCTTCTATGTGCGTGGTTTGCAAGGCTTGAACGGCTCTTCTCCGCTCATCTTGATAGATGGTATCGAGCGCAACATCACTTATCTTTCGCCAGAGGAAGTGGAGAACGTGTACGTATTGAAGGATGCTGCTGCCACAGCTCTCTATGGTTACAAGGGAGCTAATGGTGTGGTAAACATCGTAACAAAGCGTGGTAAGTATAAGACCAATGAAATCAAGTTTACTTACGACCATGCATTCAATTGGGAGGCTCGTCGTCCTAAGTTCGTGAATGCCTACGACTATGCTCTCGGTTTGAACGAGGCATACGTGAGCGATGGTAAGTCACCTCGTTATACCGAAGAGGAGCTAGGTTATTTTAAGGATGGAAGCAATCCATACCTCTATCCTAATGTAGATTGGATAGGCGAGACCTTCAAGAATAATGGTTCCAGTGACATTTACAACCTGACCTTCCGTGGTGGTGGCGAGCGTCTTCGCTATTATACCAATGTGAATCTCATCAGCAATCTCGGTTTCATTGCTCATCCAAAGGAGAATTCTGGTTATTCTACCCAGAATAAGTATTCCAAGGGTAGCATCCGTACCAACCTGGACATTGACTTGACTTCAACTACCAAGTTGCAGACCAACTTGAACGGAGTCTTGATGGAGGCATCTCGCCCAGGTTTGAGCAGTGATGATCTTTGGGGTAAGATTTATACAGTTCCTGCCGCAGCTTTCCCTATCAAGACCGAAAATGGTCTCTGGGGTGGTAATGCAACATGGACCGGATATTACAATCCTGTAGCATTGACAGAAGGCCGTGCTTACAGCAAGGCTCATACCCGTTCTCTCTTTGCCGATATGACGCTGAGCCAGGATCTTTCTGCCGTTACAGATGGCTTGAGTGTATGGACTCGTATCGCCTATGATAACATTGCTGCTTACTGGGAGAATCATACTAAGGAATACAAATATGGTATGGGAAACTATGTAGGAGGCAAGGATGGTGAGATGTCTGGTGACAGTAAACTCGACTGGCAGAATAAGAACTTCAACTTCGGCGTTGGTGCCAACTATGACCATACCTTCGGTAACCATAGCATCAGCTCTGTATTGATGTGGAATTATGAGTATCGCAACTGGAATGGGCAGAACAATACCCAGTATCGTACCACAGCCACTCTCTACAACCATTATGGTTACAAGGAGAGATACCTGGCAGATGTATCTCTGTCATTGGCAACATCCAATAATCTGGCTCCTGGTCATCGTACCAATTTCTCACCAACAGTATCCGCTGCTTGGGTACTCAGCAAAGAGAACTTTATGCAGAACGTCAAGTTCATCGACTTCTTGAAGCTGCGTGCATCATGGGGTATCATCAACCTCGATTATATCCCAGCGGAAGGCTATTGGAACCAGAAATTTACTGGTGGCAATATTTATATTATAGGTAAAGACAACAACAACACTTTTGCAAATGGTTGGGAAGAAGGTCGCTTGCCTTCTACTAATGTGATGGCAGAGCGTGCCAGCAAGTACAACATCGGTTTGGATGCAACAGTCTTGGATGGTTTGAACTTGACAGTGGATGGCTACTATCAGCGTCGTGATCGCCAGTGGGTTGAAGCTGGTGGTAAAGTTTCTTCTGTTATCGGTACAAGAAATCGCTATATCAATGGTGGTATTGTAGATAGCTGGGGCGTTGAGGTTGGTGCCAACTACGCCAAGGAGATTGCCAAGGACTTGAAGTTGACTGCAGGTGTGAACTATACCTTGTCAAAGAACAAGATTAAGGAAGAGTATGAGGAGCCTCGCTCTTACGACTATTTGAATCGTACAGGAAACCCTGTAGGTCAGATTTTCGGTTTGCAGGCAGTAGGTTTCTTCAAGGATCAAGCTGACATCGACAACAGTCCTGCACAGCAGTTCTCTGAGGTAAAACCTGGTGACATCAAGTACAAGGACCAGAATGGTGATGGTATCATCAATGAGGACGATGTAGTAAAGATGGGTTACAATACTACCTGTCCTGAGATTTACTATTCTTTCAATCTCGGTCTAGAGTATAAGGGCTTAGGTTTCACAGCAACCTTCCAAGGTGCAGCTAACTACAGTGCTTATCTGGATACTCAGTCAATGTACCGTCCTTTGGTAAACAATACCAATATCGGTCAGTACTATTTCGACAACCGTTGGACTCCAGCAACAGCAGAAACAGCCAAGTTCCCTCGTTTGTCTGCTGAGACCAATGACAACAACAACCGATACAACTCTATCTGGTTGGCTGACCGTTCATTCCTCAAGCTGAGAAATGTAGAAGTTTACTACAACTTCCCTAAGTCTCTCTTGGGTGCAACAAAGTTTATCAACAATGCCAAGTTGTATGTTCGTGGTGTAGATTTGCTCTGCTTCGACCATATCAAGGAGTTGGATCCAGAGTGCTATGGCGCCAACTATCCAGTGAACCGTTCGGTATCTCTCGGACTTGTACTTGGTTTCTAATCATCAACTTAAAAAGAATACGACAATGAAATTAAATAAGATTTTTGGTGGCATGATTTGCTTGGCATTGCTCGCATCTTGCGGTGATGAGATGGACTATCATGAGTACACCGATTATGATAGCAAATATGTATTTACCAATTTCGATAATACAGCAGGCTTCATTACCAATATATATGGTTTCTTAGAGGATGGCTTTGCGCCATATAGCAGGGGAATGCTTGCATCCGCTTGTGATGAGGCAGAATACTCTTGGAAGAACGGTAGCGTACAGAACTTTACCAATGGCTCTTGGAGTGCATTGAACGCCATGGATGCCTGGAGCACCAATTACTTTGCTATCCGTCAGGCTAATTATTTCTTGGCTCACATGGATGAGTGTGATTTCTCTGATTATAAGTTCAACAAGGACTATGATGCCCAGATGTTGCGCTTCAATCGCTACCAGTATGAGGCTCGTTTCCTTCGTGCTTACTTCTATTTTACAGCTGTGGAGAAGTTCGGCGATGTACCTTTCACTACAGAGGTGCTGACAGAGGACGAGGCTAATGCGCTTCCTCGTACTCCTGCCAAAGAGGTATTGGACTTCGTTGTAAAGGAATGTGATGCGATTGCAGACAAGTTGCCTGTGGATTACTCTAAGTTGGGTGATGATGCTGCTGCTAACGAGACGGGACGCGTAGGCAAACTTGCTGTCTTGGCTTTGAAGGCTCGTACCTTGCTCTATGAGGCAAGTCCTCTCTTCAATACCAATGATGACAAAGAACTTTACCATCAGGCTGCTCTTGCTAGCAAAGCTGTTATCGATGCTTGTTTGGCAAATGGTGTGCAGCTCGGTAAGTATTCAGACCTGTGGGGTTCCAACAACTGGCAGGCAAAGGAGCTCATCTACGCTATCCGTATGGGTGCTATGAATGCTTTCGAGTACGATAACTATCCACGTGGCTTGGAGAATGGTAATGGTGGCAACTGCCCAACCCAGACACTCGTAGATGCTTACGAGATGAAGAACGGTAAGCTTTGGAACGAGGAGGGTAGTGGTTATGATGCCCAGAATCCATACGCCAACCGCGACCCACGTTTCGGCATGACTATCGCCGTGAACGGTGAGAAGAAGTGGCCTTCTTACAATGGCGATGCCTTGGAGACCTACTATGGTGGCAAGAATGGTGAACCTATCGTAGGTGCTACTCCTACAGGTTATTACCTGAAGAAGTATTGCGATGGCAATGTCAACATCTCTTCAGTCAACTCAACTTCTACTCCTCATGCTTGGGTGGTCTTCCGCTTGGGTGAGTTCTATCTCGACTATGCTGAGGCTGCGTTCAAGTATCTCGGTAGTGCCGATGCAGTCAGTGCCGACCTCCCAATGTCTGCTCGTGAGGCAGTCAACGTAATCCGCAATCGTGAGGATGTAAAGATGCCTGAGTTGGCAGAGGGCTTGAGCAACGACGAGTTCTGGAAGAAGTATGAGAACGAGCGCATGGTAGAGTTGGCTTTCGAGGATCATCGCTTCTATGATGTTCGTCGCTGGAAGGAAGGCAACAAGCTCGCTACTATCACAGAGATGAAGATTACCAAGAACGAGGATGGAACATTCACTTACAAGCGCAATGTCGTGAATCGTGGTTGGGACGACAAGATGTATTTCTTCCCAATCTCCAAGAGTGAACTTCTGAAGCATACCAACCCAGACTTCAAGCAGAATCCTGGCTGGTAATCAATCAAAGTAAATACATGGATTGCTCTTCACCTTATTATATATGTCACCTTATTATATATAGGTACGTTTAAATATAAGGGGCTGGGCAATCCCAAGTAGAACAAACAAATAGACAAAACAATGAAAGCAATTAAATATATATTTAGTGCATTAGTTGGAATGGCAGTCTTGGCTTCCTGTGATAGCAATATCACCGATTTCGAATATCAGGGTTATACAGGAGCTCCAAAGACTATTGATGCTTCTGCTGTAACATCCGAGGCTCTTCCTGGTGCCATCCGCCTGAACTGGACAGTTCCTGCCGATTCCACTTTCTCATATATGAAGATTTCGTATGTGAATCCAGCTAATCAGGAGACGGTAACCAATGTGGTTTCTATCCATACACGTACGCTCCTCATTGAGAATACTTTGAAGAAGTATGGTGATTATACCTTCACCTTCCAGGCATTCAACGACAAGAACGAGGCGGGTGCTCCTATGCAGGTAAAGGCTCAGTCGGGTTTGCTCCCTGCTACCGTTACCTATACAAAGGGTGATAAGATAAATGTCACAGCAGACATGTTGAGTACCGATGATCAGGAACCTTCTGAGGGGCCTATCAAGAACCTGGTGGATGGCAACTATAACAGTTTCTTCCATACCCGCTGGTCATCTCCTCAGAAGCCTCTTCCTCAATATATCCAGATAGACTTCAAGGAGGCTCATCAAGTATTCATGTTCTGGTATCGCAACCGTAACGGTTCTCAGGTAGGTCCTGAAAATCTCGATATCCAGATCAGCAATGATGGTGAGAGCTGGGAGAGCATCAAGGAAATCCTCTCCGGTCTTCCTGCTGCCAGCCAGGCTGAATATACCTCTGAGGGTATCGATGCCGGCAAATCGTTCACCCATCTCCGTCTGGTTGTTACCAAGACCTTCGGCGACAATAAGTACTTCAACCTCGCAGAGCTTGCAGTATTCGAAGCCAACAAGGTGGTTTATGACCCGGAGAATGAATAAGAATGAAGATAAGGATTAAGATTGATATTTTGGTTAAGTAGATGATGAGAGGGCTGCAATAGTCATTTTTGACAGTTTTCAGCCCTTTTATCTCAATTTGCGTCCTTATTTTACCGATAATTGAACTATGAAGTTGATGATATTCTCTAACTTTGCACCCGACAAACGACTGCAACAATTGGCGTATTCACTAACTTAATAATAACATCAGCAAAATGAATAAACTATTCGTATTTATCATGTTGTGGATGATGTCCTGTCTCCCAACTCTGGCGCAGGCTCCGATGGACGGAGGCGTGTGGAAAGACAATACCGGCAAGCATATCAATGCGCACGGTGGCAACATCTTCAACTACAAAGGTACCTACTATTGGTATGGCGAAAGCCGCTCGCAGGATGGCAAGCCTTACAGCTCTCTCGGCGTAAGTTGCTTCACTTCCAAGGATCTCAAGAGTTGGAAGAACCATGGATTGGTACTCCCTGTATCTAATGAACCAGGTAGCGATATCGAGGGTGGTTGCATCATCGAACGTCCTAAGGTCCTCTACAACAAGAAGACCAAGAAGTTCGTCATGTGGTTTCATCTCGAATTGAAGGGGAAGGGATATGCTGCTGCCCGCTATGCCGTGGCAACCAGCGATACTCCTTTCGGACCTTTCAAGTTCATCCGCTCAGGCAGAGTGAATCCGGGTATCTATCCTGTAGGATTTGCCAAGCCAGATACCACCGACCTCAAGCATCAGCTTCTCTTCCCGGAGCTGAAGAAATGGTGGACTCCGGAGTGGCGCAAACAGATAGAGCGCGGCATGTTCTGGATGAGAGATTTCGAGGGAGGACAAATGTCAAGAGATATGACCATCTTCATCGACGATGATGGAAAGGCTTACCATATCTATTCTTCTGAGGATAACTTAACGCTCCAAATCGCACAGTTGACGGATGACTACATGCAGCACAACGGCAGCTATGTTCGTGTGGCAGCAGGTGGACAGAATGAGGCTCCTACCATCTTCAAGCAGGATGGCATCTACTGGATGATTACCAGCGGATGTACCGGTTGGGCGCCTAATGCAGCCCGCATGTTCAAGGCGAAGAATATCTATGGTCCTTGGGAACAGCTGCCTAATCCATGCCGTGGTGAGGGTGCCAACAAGACCTTCGGCGGACAGGGTACCTTTATATATAAGGTAGAAACTGCAGCACAGAAGAAAATGTTCCATGGTGCCGACTATGTATTCATGGCAGACATGTGGAATCCTAAACACTTGAGTGACAGTAGACACTTGTGGGTACCAATTTCTTGGGAAAACGGTGCACCAGTGTTGAAAAAACAATAAAAAATACGGTCGCTCTGCTTGTTTCTAATTAATTATACATATCTTTGCAGTTGCTTAGCTGAAGTAATCAGTAACTTACAACTTGCATTCAAAATATCAAAAATAACAAACAATATCAAACTCACAACTATCTATGAATTATATATATAGAAATATCATGATGACTCTCGTCTTGGCGCTGGTTCCTTTCATGGGAATTTCTGCCAAGAAAAAGACTATACAGCAGAGCGACCGCCAATATTGGTGCTCGCTTGCCTACAAGATGGCGCAGCCTGTGCTGGAAAACATGGCTAAGGGCGAGTTGCAGAAGAACATGCAGACTGAGTTCAGTCCTAGCTTCGACAACCGTAACAAGAAGGTGCTCTATATGGAGTGCTTCGGCAGACTGATGGCAGGTGTGGCTCCATGGCTCACCCTTCCTGATGATGCTACTGCCGAAGGCAAGCAGCGCAAGCAGCTGCGTGAATGGGCATTGGCTTCCTATAAGAATGCCGTAGACCCTCAGAGTCCTGACTATCTCTGCTGGGGTATCGGTGGTCAGAACCTGGTAGATGCAGCCTATATCGCTGAGAGTTTCCTCCGTGCCTACGATACCCTCTGGAAGCCTCTCGACGAGGTGACCAAGAAGCGTTATCTCGCAGAGTTTGCCAAGCTCCGCCACATCGACCCTCCTTATACCAACTGGTTGCTCTTCTCTTCAACCATCGAGAGCTTCATGGCGAAGGCGGGTGGCGATTTCGATGAATATCGCGTCAATTCTGCCTGCCGCAAGGTAGAGGAGTGGTATGTGGGTGATGGCTGGTATGCTGATGGTCCTTCGTTCGCCTTCGATTACTACAGCAGCTATGTGTTCCATCCAATGTATCTGGAAACTCTCCAGGCGATGGTAGATGCCAAGGTGAATTCCCGTCTCGACTATCAGAAATACTACGATAGAGAGTTGAGACGCTGCCAGAAGTACAGCATCATTCTCGAAAGATTCATCTCTCCAGAGGGAACCTTCCCAGCTTTCGGAAGAAGTATTCCTTACCGTATGGCTACGATGCAGCCGCTGGCTCTGATGGCATGGTATCAGACGTTGCCTAGTGATTTGAGCAACGGTCAGGTGCGTGCAGCGCTTACCAAGGTGCTCCATCGCATGTTCGATAAGGAGAACAACTTCAACGAGAAGGGTTATCTCTCTATCGGTTTCTGTGGAAACAGTCAGAAGAACGTTGCCGACTGGTACACCAATAACGGCTCGCTCTATATGACAACCCTCGCCTTTATGCCTCTCGGTTTGCCTGCCGACCATCCTTTCTGGACCGATGCAGCACAGCCTTGGACTCAGGTGAAGGCATGGAACAACCAGCAGTTCCCTAAGGATCACCAGTGGAAGGACGATATCGTTACCAAGGACAAGTGGTAATTTTTTCATTTGAATGTTGAATGTTGAATGTTGAGTGTTGAATGTTGACTTGCTTGCTCAAAGTATAGCGTTAAATAAAACATCAAGCACAGAACACTCAACATTCAACACTCAACATTAAAAACAATGAATAGGATAATGATGATGTTGGCAGCTGCAGCCTTGGCTTTGCCTTTGAATGCAGCACAGCCAGCCAAGAAGACCGCTAAGGTCAAGAAACAGAATAAGAAGGAAGTGAAGGCTTCCAAAAAATGGGATCATGAACAGGTGGTGGAACTCATCACCAAAGTGAATAACTACTGGCAGGCTAACAACAAGCCTGAGGTTCGTGCCTTCTGGGATAATGCCGCTTATCATACCGGAAACATGGAGGTATATAAGATGCTCAAGGACCAGAAGATGCTCGACTATACCATCCGCTGGGCTGAACACAACGACTGGACCGGTGCTACGGAGGCAAACCCAGCCAAGTGGAAGTACAAACCATACGGCGAGGGTAAGGATCACGTTCTCTTCGGCGACTGGCAAATCTGCTTCCAGACTTACATCGACCTCTATAACATCGAGGCAGCCAAGGGAAATGCCGCTGCATCAGAATATATGGTGAAGCGTGCCAAGGAAGTAATGCATTTTGAAGCTTACTCAGAGCCAACAGACTACTGGTGGTGGAGCGATGCTCTCTATATGGTGATGCCTGTGATGACCAAGATGTATAAGTTGACCGGCGATACCAAGTATCTCGATAAGCTTTACGATAATCTCCTCACCACCGATGAGATTATGCTCGACAAGGAGACCAACCTCTACTTCCGTGACGGCAAGTACATCTATCCAAAGCACAAGAGTGCCAACGGAAAGAAAGACTTCTGGGCTCGTGGTGATGGCTGGGTTCTCGCAGGTTTGGCTAAGGTGCTCCAGGATATGCCTAAGGACTACAAGCACTATCAGTTCTTCGTAGATAAATTCCAGAAACTGGCTAAGGCGGTAGCTGAAATCCAGCAGCCGGAAGGTTACTGGACCCGTTCGATGATGGACCCAGAGCACGCTCCAGGTCCTGAGACCAGTGGTACAGCCTTCTTTACCTATGGTATGCTTTGGGGAGTAAACAATGGTTATCTCAGCAAGAAGGAGTACAAGAAGGTCATCGACCGTGCCTGGACTTATCTCACAGAGACAGCCGTTCAGGCAGATGGCAAGGTGGGTTATGTTCAGCCTATCGGCGAAAGAGCCATCCCAGGACAGACCGTAGATGCCAACTCTCAGGCAAACTTCGGTGTAGGCGCTGTGCTTCTTACAGCCTGCGAATATGATAAGTATCTTGCCATCAAGTAAGATGCCTATATATAATAAGGTATAGAATAGCCCTATATATAATAAGGTGTAATTTTAATCTAATGTATAAATAACTAACAAACATGAAACAGAGACTGTTCGTAACATTGAGTTTGGCAGGATTAGCAATGGCAACCTTTGGTGCAACCAAACCGAAGGCAGCCATTAAGTCGTTGAATAAGACGACCATCCAGCAGCCAACTTACACAGAATGGCACGACCTTCAGGTGAATGCCATCAATCGTTTTCCGTTGCACACCAATTTCTTCACCTATCCGGCAGATGACTGGGTTTCTGAGAAAGACGGTAAGATCGTGAGCAAGGATATCCTGCACATGAACAAGACGGAAAGCAAGTATTTCCTTTCGCTCGACGGAACCTGGAAGTTCAACTGGGTGGCTAATGCCGACCAGCGTCCTACTGACTTCTACAAGGAAGATCTGGATGACTCCAAATGGAAGACCATGAATGTTCCAGGCAACTGGGAGATGAACGGATTCGGTGATCCGGAGTATGTGAACGTAGGCTTCGGCTGGCGCGGCCATTTCGACCAGCAGCCACCAGCAGTTCCTACCAAGGATAACCATGTAGGTTCTTACCGCCGTATCATCGACATCCCTGCCAACTGGGATGGCAAGCAGGTTGTAGCTCATTTCGGTAGCGTAACTTCCAACATCTATCTCTATGTAAACGGCAAGTTTGCCGGTTATGCAGAGGATAGCAAGGTAGCTGCCGAGTTTGACATCACTCCTTATCTGAAGAAGGGTAAGAATCTGATTGCCTTCCAAACCTTCCGCTGGTGCGATGGTTCCTGGGATGAGGATCAGGACTTTTGGCGCTTGAGTGGTGTGGCTCGTGAAAGCTATCTCTTTGCCCGCGATGCCCAGTTGCATTTGGAGGATATCCGTGTTACTCCTGACCTTGTAAACAACTACAAGAATGGTGTGCTCAATATCTCTGCCAAGGTAAAGGGAACAGGCAAACTGAACTTCATCCTCTTCGACAAAGAGGGCAAGCAGGTGGCTACAGCTACAGGATTGGCAAAGAATGGAACAGCCAACATTACAATGAACGTAGAGAATCCACACAAGTGGAATGCAGAGACACCTTATTTATATACCCTTCAGGTTTCCCTCTCAAGTGCGCTGAAGAATGGCAACATGAAATCAGCAAGCATGACTCCTGTCAAGGTAGGTTTCCGCAAGGTGGAAATCAAGAACAAGCAGTTCCTTGTCAACGGTCAGCCTGTGCTCATCAAGGGTGCCAACCGTCATGAGATGGACCCTGACGGAGGTTACGTATTGAGCATGGAGCGCATGATTCAGGACATCAAGATTATGAAGCGCCTGAATATCAACGCTGTCCGTACTTGCCACTATCCTGATGATCCACGCTGGTACGAGCTCTGCGATGAGTATGGTATCTATGTGGTAGCTGAGGCTAACCAGGAGAGTCATGGCTTCCAGTATGGCGATGATGCAGCTGCCAAGAAGCCGATGTTTGCCAAGCAGATTCTGGAGCGCAACCAGCACAATGTTTCCATGTACTTCAATCATCCTAGTGTTGTAACCTGGAGTATGGGTAATGAGACTGTGATGGGCGATAACTTCCTGCAGGCTTACAAGTGGATCAAGAGCCAGGACCAGAGCCGTCCGGTTCAGTATGAGCAGGCTCGCAGAGGCGAGGGTACCGATATCTTCTGCCCTATGTACTATCCTGTAAGTGCTTGTGAAAAGTATGCGAAGGACCCTAATAGTCCGATGCCGCTCATCCAGTGCGAGTACAACCATACCATGGGTAACTCAGGCGGTAACTTGAAGGATTACTGGGCTCTGATTCGCAAGTATCCTATCCTCCAGGGTGGTTTCGACTGGGATTTCGTTGACCAGGGTTTGCATCGCAAGGTATTGAAGCCGATGACCATCAAGAATCCTGAGAAGATGAGCAATGAAGAGCTCCGCAAGATAGAGTATTGCTACGGTGGTGATTACAACAGTTACGACCCTAGCGACAACAACTTCAACTGCAATGGTATCATCGGTCCTGACCGTCAGCTCAATCCTCATGCCTACGAGGTAGCTTACCTGTATCAGAACATCTGGGCTAAGATGGTGAATGCAGAGAAGGGCGAAGTAAGTGTATACAATGAGAACTTCTTCCGCGATTTGAGCAAATATGCCTTGGCTTGGAGTCTGATAGAGGACGGCGTGGAGACTCAGAACGGTACCATCGCTGATATCGATGTAGCTGCCCAGCAGACCAAGAACTTCACCATCCCTTACGACCTTTCTAAGGTAAAGGGCAAGGAGGTGTTCCTCAACATCGATTTCCGTCTGAAGAAGGCTGAACCTCTGATGGAGGCTGGTCAGATTGTGGCTTATGCCCAGCTGGCTGTGAAGGAGAAGAAGTGCTGCGGTCATTGTGCAGACAACATGGCTAAGGCTCAGGACGGAAAGAAGGTGAAGGCTAAGCTCATCGACAAGAAGGGCGAGCAGGATATCACCGTCACTACTCCTGGTCTGACTGTGAAGGTGAACCGTACAACCGGTCTCATCTCTGAATATACCTATCGTGGCAAGTCGCTCCTCGGCGAGGGCGGTACCCTGAAGCCAAACTTCTGGCGTGCTCCTACCGATAATGATTTCGGTGCAGGTCTGCAGAAGAAGTTCAAGGTTTGGAAGAATCCTGTCATGAACCTGAAGGGTGTAGCTGTTGAAAAGGATAAGAAGGCAAACACCATCAGCATCTGTGCTACCTATGAGATGCCAGAGGTGAAGGGTGAGCTGGAAATCGATTATCTCATCATGCCTAATACCGGTGCGATGAAGGTAAGCCAGGAGTTCGATGCTTCTGATGATGCCAAGGTTAGCGATCTGTTCCGTTTCGGTATGCTGATGCAGTTGCCATACGATATGGACAAGAGCCAGTATTACGGTCGTGGTCCTATCGAGAACTATTCAGACCGTGAGGACTGCATGCGTATTGGAATCTACAGCGATGATGCCGATAACCAGTACTTCCCATACATTCGTCCACAGGAGAGTGGAACCAAGGGCGATATGCGCTGGTGGAACCAGACCGATGCTTCCGGCTTCGGATTCAAGGTGAAGAGCTGCAAGCCATTCTATGCTTCCGCTATCCACTTCGACACAGAAGAATTGGATGATGGTGATGACAAGGATCAGCGCCACAGTTTCAACCTGAAGAAGTCAAAATTCACCAATCTCTTCCTCGATGCAGAGCATTCTGGTGTGGCTGGTGAGAACTCTTGGGGTGCATGGCCTTTGGAGAAATATCGCCTCCATTATGGCGATAAGAACTTCACTTTCGTGCTCATTCCATTAGATAAATAGTAGAAAAGCAGGGATTTATACGAAAATCCAATATATTTAAACAGAAAATCCACCTCATTCGGGGTGGATTTTTTTATCTTTGCACCACCTATCACGGAAAAGTGTAGGTACAGCCTAAAAATAAAACAATAACAAACAATATGAGAAAAGCAAAATTTTTCGCAGCAGCATTGCTGGCGATGTCTTCACTCGGAGCTTTCGCACAGCATCAGTTTACTGTTCAGGCTAACAAGCCTGGAGCAGAAATCCAGCCTACCATGTATGGTATCTTCTTCGAGGATATCAACTTCGGTGCCGATGGTGGACTCTATGCAGAGATGGTAGAGAACCGTTCCTTCGAGTTCCCACAGCGCCTGATGGGATGGAATACATTCGGAAATGTAACCCTCAGCGACGTAAAACCTGCCTTCGACCGCAATCCTCATTATGTAACACTTGAGAGCGCAGGTGCACGTGAGAAGCAGACTGGTCTTGAGAACCGTGGCTTCTTCGGCATGGGCTTGAAGAAGGATATGAAGTACGATTT
>ULTW01055333.1_pt1 | contig 23602 bp, 21 predicted proteins | sample 1957961 | NCBI WGS metagenome assembly ULTW01 (sample SAMEA4835744, study PRJEB28245) | human gut metagenome | biome: gut microbiome; material: fecal sample | place: Denmark | collected 2008 | reverse complement strand
CCGCCGTACCGGCGGTGGTGGGCACAGCGATGGTGAAGACGGCGTGCTTCTTGGTGGGCGCGACACCTTCCAGAGAGCGGACATCCGCGAACTCCGGGTTGTTGATGATGATGCCGATAGCCTTTGCGGTATCCATGGAGGAGCCGCCGCCGATGGTCACGATGCAGTCTGCCTCAGCAGCCTTGAAGGCCGCCACACCGTCCTGCACATTGGCGATGGTGGGGTTGGGCTTGATCTCGCTGTACACAGCGTAGGCAAAGTTTGCCGCATCCAGCAGGTCGGTGACTTTCTTGGTCACGCCGAACTTGATGAGGTCGGGGTCGGAGCAGACGAACGCCTTCTTGTAGCCGCGGGCGGTCAGTTCGGGAACGATGTTCTCGATGGCACCGTGGCCATGGTAGGAAATGGTATTCAGTACGATACGATCAGCCATAATTACGATCCTCCAAATCATTGTACCCGTTTTCAGCCGGGTCTCTCTGCCTTTTACTTTACCATATTGTTAAAAACTATGCAATGTCAAATTCTTATGATTTTTATGAATTTTTTATACATATCCCACCGTTTCTGGACAAATGTGCTGTTTTTGTGCAAAAAAGTACCCTCTCAGTCAAACCCTGTGGGTTTGACAGCTCCCCCGATGGGGGAGCCCTTGGCAGGCCGGACAGGCTCTGCTGGATGCTGAAAGCAGTTTGAATCGGAAACAAAAGTGCTCCGTCGTCAAGACCAACGGCATCGATACAATGGCTCTGACAAAAGAGCGTTTGTACGGATGCTGTAAATCGAAACAGCGGAGCACTCTATTTTATGATTCCAAGAAACGTTGCTCACCCAGCACGACCAGAACCGGCTCGCCAGTGGCTCGCCCTCTGGGAGAGCTGGCGCGGAGCGCCTGAGAGGGTAAGTCTTACCACAGCCGGATGACCTTGATAACGCCTTCGGCCTTATCGCGGGCCAGCTCCAGATGGTGCTGCAGCGCATCGGCGGCGGTGTCCCAGTTGTCGTTCAGGGCCGCATCCAGGATGTGCAGATGCTCCTCGCAGGTCTGGTCCTGATTGATCATGCTCACCTTGCCGGTCATGATGCGGAACCGGGTGTTCAGGCCGGTGATGCGGTCATAGGCCGAGCGCAGGTACTTGTTGGGCAGGCTGCTCATCAGCAGCGCGTGGAAGTCATCGTCCGACTTGCAGAAGTCGTCGATGCGGTCCGGGTGGTGCATCAGTTCCTTATAGTCTTCCAGTGCCTGCCGGGGGATCAGGTTGCCGTAATTGCGCAGCGCATACGGCTCCACCAGAAGGCGCATCTCGAACATGCTATGCACATCCTCCTCCGTGATGCCGGAGACCATCAGGCCCTTTTTGGGCAGGATGGTGATGAGGCCCTCCTGCTCCAACCGGCCCAACGCATCCCGCATGGGGGTGCGGCTGATATTTCCCATCTCCGCACAGAGCTTCTGCTCGTTGAGAAACTCATTGGGACGGTACTCACAGTTCAGGATCTTTGTTTTCAGGTACTGGTAGGCCTGGAGCTTCAAGCTCTGCTTTGCCTGCTGTTCCATCTCTTTCATCTTTCCAATCTCCTAACCGAACAGATCATTTCATTCCGATGTTCGTCTCAAACAACGCAAAGCCGCCCAAAAGGCAGCTTGTATCCCTGAAATAATCCAACTCATCTCATACGAATATTATCACACAACTTGTCAATCTTTACAAGAGTTTTTCCAAAAGATTGGGAGCTTTTCCGTTTTGCACAGATATTCTGCCGTATTTTCTCACATTATTCACAAAGTTTTTTGTGCTTGTCACCAACTCTCCCATCTTGTTTTGCATCGAAGGATAAATTGTGATACACTTGATGCGGAAAGGAAGGCGGATATCATGGCAGGTCGCGGCGGATACAACACCAAAACCCGGCAGCTCATCCTGGATTATCTCATCAACAACCGGCAGCACGCGGTCAGTGCGTCGAATATTCTGGAACATCTGGAGGCCGAGGGCGCCAGCCCCAACCCCACCACCGTCTACCGCTATCTCGACAAGCTGGCGGGCGAACAGCGGGTCATGAAATATGTCGCCGACAAGGGCGAAAAAGCCGTGTTCCAGTATGTGGACGAAGGGCGGCACTGCCGGGAGCATCTGCACCTCAAATGTGTGCAGTGCGGGCGGATCTATCACCTGGACTGCCACTTCATGGACGAGGTGCGCGCCCATCTGATGGCCGAACACGGCTTTACGCTCCAGTGCGAGGGAAGCGTTTTGTACGGACTTTGCCGCCGCTGTGCGCAGCAAAATGAGCAGGCTGAACAAACCGCAGAAAATTCAAATTCGGCTGTTGACACGGACAAAAAGCCGTGATACAATTCAGGCAAGAAAAGCGTTGACCGGGAAAAGTAAGGTCCAACCGCTCTTTTTCAGAGAGCGCGGGCAGGTGTGAGCCGCGCAGAGAGCCGGACCCGAACGAACCCCCGTGAGCTTCCCCCTGAACCCGCGCAAGGCGGCAAGTAGGGGCAGACGTGCGCCGCTCGTTATCGCGGCAGTGCTTTCAACGGGGAGAGCGCACAAAAGTGACTGACATGCCCAGCGTGTCGGTAATTTAGGTGGCACCACGGATACGGCAGCATTCGTCCTAGCAAAGTGGGATGAAGGCTGCCGTATTTTTTTATTTGAGACCGCTCCGATCCGGAGAGGCGGCATTGCAAAGCAATGACGGAGAGGTCACTTGAGAGGGGTAAGAAATATGTGTTGTGTAATGGGTTACACCGGGCACGATCTGAGTGCCGCCAAGTTCAAGGATTATCTGCTGCGCACCGTGATGCGCGGCCCGGACGACCAGCGGGTCGTGGAAGGGCCGTTCGGCCTGATGGGCTTTGGCCGGCTGGCCATCATGGGCCTGACGCCCGAAGGCATGCAGCCGTTCTACCGCGGAGCCGACTGTGTGGTCTGCAACGGCGAGCTGTACGGCTTCCGCTTTGAAAAAGAGATCCTGAAGCGCCGGGGCTACAAGTTCCAGTCCGACTGCGACTGCGAGATCCTGCTGCCGCTTTATTATGAGTACGGCCTCGACATGTTCCGCCATCTGGACGCCGAGTTCGCCCTCATCCTCTACGATTCCCGCAAGGACCGCCTCATCGCAGCCCGCGACCCCATCGGCATCCGCCCGCTGTTCTACGGCTACTCCAAGTCCAGCCACCAGATCGCATTCGCGTCCGAGATGCAGAACCTCATCGGCTGGTGCGACGACATCCGGCCCTTCCCCATTGGCAGCTACTACTGCGACGGCCGCTTCGTCCGCTATGAGGACATCGCCGATGTGCCCGCCCCCATGGAAGACGACATGGAGACCACCTTGACCAACATCCGCGAAAAGCTCATCGCCGGTGTGGAAAAGCGTCTGGACGCCGACGCACCGGTCGGCTTCCTGCTTTCGGGCGGTCTGGACTCCTCACTGGTCTGCTCCATCGCAGCCAAAAAGCTGGGCAAGCCCATCCGCACCTTTGCCATCGGTATGGACACCGACGCCATCGACCTGAAGTATGCCCGCCAGACCGCCGACTATCTGGGCAGCGAGCATCACGAGGTCATCATCAACCGGGAGATGGTCCTCCAGAGCCTGGAAGAGGTCATCCGCCTGCTGGGCACCTGGGACATCACCACCATCCGCGCCAGCATGGGCATGTATCTGCTGTGCAAGGCCATCCACGAGCAGACCGATGTCCGTGTCCTGCTGACGGGCGAGATCTCCGATGAGCTGTTCGGCTACAAGTACACCGACTATGCCCCCACCGCCGACGCCTTCCAGCAGGAGAGCCAGAAGCGCATCCGCGAGCTTTATATGTACGATGTCCTCCGCGCCGACCGCTGCATCTCCTCCAACAGCATCGAGGCCCGTGTGCCCTTCGGTGATCTGGACTTCGTCCGCTACGTGATGGCCATCGACCCCGAAAAGAAGCTGAACAGCTACGGCAAGGGCAAGTACCTGCTGCGCAAAGCCTTCGAGGGCGACTGGCTGCCGCCGGAGATCCTGTGGCGTGAAAAGGCCGCCTTCTCCGACGCCGTAGGCCACAGCATGGTGGACGACATCAAGGAGTATACCGAGAGCCTTTACACCGACGAGGAGTTCCAGCTCCGCCGGGCAAACTATTCGGCCCACTGCATGCCGTTCACCAAGGAGAGCCTGTTCTACCGCGAGATCTTCGAGAAATACTACCACGACCAGAGCCGCACCATCGTCGATTTCTGGATGCCCAACAAGGCATGGCCCGGCTGCAACGTCAACGATCCCTCCGCCCGTGTGCTGGCAAACTACGGCGCATCGGGGGTGTGATTTTTATTTTCGCTCTAGATGCAACAATTTTGCATCTAGAGTTTTTTTCATAGAAAAAACCACAAGCTATGCTTGTGGTTTTCTCTATGAGTAAGAGCGACGTCAGTATGCGGTTGACGTCGCTCATTGTGCGCCTTTAGGCGCGGCTGGTATTGTGGCCCCTATGGGGCCGTTCTGCATACCCCGCGTTTCCACGCGGGGTTATGATTTTTCTGCGTCTTGCACATCTGCTCCCAACATGCTACGCACTTTGCAGAAGGAAGCGGTCCCCAGCACTTTGCTGGATCGTCAAGTCGTTTTTTGTTGTGCTAAGGCGTCCCGGAATTCCTTCCATAGGCCGCTGCGCCCGGTCAAACGGTCCGCTGTTTCCTCGCCGAAGGTGAGTTTCAGCTTTTGATAGGCTTCCCGCAGATTGACCGGCCGGGACGTGGTGTTATGTGCATCCGATGCTACCACATCAATGACACCGCTGCTCAGCCAGCGTTCCACCCGCCGCCGCTTCCAAAAGCTGCCCGGCTCCAGCACCGTGGAACCGTTCATCTGGCAGGCCACAGGATACCGGGCCTTCAGCTTTTCCAGCAGGCCCCGCGATTCCAGGCAGCGGTAGCGCTCCACATGGGCCATCAGAATGGAGTAGCCGCACACAGCCACTTCTTCCAGCCCGTTTTCCAGCTCTTTGGCGGAAGTCTGCGGTAAAAACTCCATCAGCACCCAATCCGTACCGGCCAACGTGGGCAGGCCGTTTTCTCTGGCCGCATCCCGCAGCATGGGGTTGTACAGCAGCTCCGCACCGGGGTACAGCCGCAATCCATACCCCTGCTGTTGACAATAGGCCTGCGCTGCATCCAGGTGGCGCTGGTAGCGCTCCTGTGGAAAGGCCTCCAGGCCCGGTGTCGCGTGGGTGGTGGCCACCAATGTGGTGATGCCGTTGGCGGCAGCTGCGTCCAGCATCGCCCGCATCTGTTCTTCCGTGCGGGCACCATCGTCCACTCCATAAACCACATGCGTATGCAGATCTAAAAACTGTTCTGTCATGGGCTCAGCTCTTCTTTTCTTCTGCCTCTTTTTCGTAGGCTTTGTAATAGCTGGAATAATGCGATTTATAATAGTACTTCTTGTTGGCAAAGCCATCGTACTCCACCTGATTGAGGATGGTGCCGAGGATGGGACAGCCCGTTTGTTCCAACTGGTTTTTGGCGTCGATCAGCTCCTGCCGGTGGACCTGATTGTAGCTCACCACCAGCAGAATGCCATCGCAGACCTTGGCGATCTCCGCAGCATCAATGACCACGCCCACCGGAGCCGCATCCACGATCACGTAATCGTACCGCTCTGCCAGTCCATCCAGCAGGTTCTGAAACCGCTCAGAGCTCAGCAGCGGGATGGGATTCAGCAGTTCGTGGCCCATGGGGATAAAGTCCATGCCCGGAACGTTGGTATTGAACAGGACTTCCTCCTTTTCGGCAATGCCGGCCAGATAGTGAGACAGGCCCTGCTTTTTGGAACCCGGCGCAAACTGCACCCCATAAACAGTGGTGATCATGCTCCGCCGCAGGTCCGTATCCACCAGGACCACCCGCTTGCCTCGCTCTGCCAGCTTCCGGCACAGCGTAATGCTGGTAAAGCTCTTGCCCTCGGATGCGTGGGAACTGGTAAGCATGATCTTTTTGATATCCCGACCCAAAAAGGAGACATTGGTGGAAAGGGTGTTGAAGGCCTCATTGACCGGGTAGCTCAACTGGGGAAGTTTTCGAAATTCAAGTCTGTTCACAGCGTTTTCCCTCCCGGCAGCTTCAGGCCGATCTGCTTGTCTGCCCTCTGGTGTTTTGGCTCATCGCCCTTTTCCAGCGGGATCACCGCCATCGTCACCAGGCCGGTGTATTTCTTGATGTCCTCCGTCGTCTTGTAGGTATCGTCCAGCAATGTCATCACAACAACGACGCCTGCACTGACCACAAAGCCCAGCAATGCTCCCAGCAGAACACTTTTGGTCTTGTTCGGGCTGACCGGCACCGTAGGAACCAGTGCTGTGGACATGATGGAGGGCTTGTCCGTTGCCATCTTTTTGGCAATGTAGTCCCGCACCACGGTAGCATACTCATTGGCGATGTCTGCCGCTTCCTGCGCAGACTCCGACGTCACGGTGATCTCCAGCATCCGGGTGTTGGAGGCATTGGTCACAGAGAGCATCCCATCCAGCTGGTTGTAGGTATAGGGCAGGTCCAGGTTGGAGATCACCTTCTCCTGTACCTCCCACATATGAAAGACCTGGATATAGTCATCGGTCAGAGCCGTGCCGATCTGCAGGTCGGAGATGTTGATGGCCGAGTCTTTCCGGCTGATGACGTAAATGGTGGACGACGCCTGATACTTGGGCGTCACAAAAAACAGCACCCCAATGGCCGCGATCAGGGCGCAGGCCACAGTCGCTGCTGCGATTTCCCGCCACTTTCCCAGCAGCGCATAAAGCAGCTCCAGGAGGTCAATGGTCTCCTCGTCGCTTTCAACGGGCTGGGACAAGTTCACCTCTTTGGGGGGCATCTGGTAATCTGACACAGTTTCGTTCTCCCTCTGATTGATTCTAAAATGGAAAGAAGGCAGTGGCAGCAGATGCCACTGCCTTCTGTATACCTACAAAAGGTACTTTCTCAAACTCAGACCTTTGCAGTCTTCTTGGTTGCAACCATGGTCACGCTCTTCTTGCCGATCTTCTTGAGCTGTGCGCCGGTCAGCTTGACCTGGACCTTGCCGCCCTTCACAACGCCGGTGACGACCATCTTCTCATAGGTCACATTGCCGTCCTTGTCCACGACAGGGACCATGACCACAACGGCCACTTCCTCGTTCTCCTTGTAAGCAGCCTCCACAACAGCGCTGCTCAGGGTCACGGTAACGGTGGTGCGGTTGAACAGCGGGGTCTCGGCGACCGTCACGGTCTGAACGGCCGTGATCTCCACCTGCTCCTCTTTCGTTGCACCCACAGCAGCGTTCAGCTCGGCCGGAGCGGCAGCCAGCTCCTTCACGACCGCAGCAGACTGAGCGATGGTAGCCTCGGTCTCCTCGGTCTTGATCTCAACGCGATCGAAACCGGTGGTCTCAACAGAAGCCACAGCCTTGACCTCATCGGCAACGGTCTTGCTGGGAGTCGCTGCAAAAGCAGCAACGCCCATGCTCAGGACCAGTGCGCCCGTCAGAACCACACTTGCAACACGTTTCATTTTCATAATAAAAACTCCTTTCACGCCTTAACCACACCCCTTATAGATGCAGCCTTTATCGCAAATGCCGGAAGCGGCACTCACTTCAATTCGTTTCCACAGGCTCCCAGAACAGCTCCAGCACGGCCTGCTGGATGGAATCTGCATCCGGATAAAACTCCGTGAAGCCATCCTCGGCCACTCTGTGTTCTCCTGTGATCTGACACGGCTCCTCCAGCGTATACGCTCTGGCATTCCATGTCTCATTGATGATCCGTCCGCGCGCCATATCCGTTACCAGATAGGGCTGCAGGGCGTCGTACAGATCCGCCGTGAACTGCTCACTGGCACGGATCTTTTCTCCCAGCTGCGAAGCCAGCTGGGAGAGGAACGCCTCCTGACGTTCCATGCGGCTGGCGTTGGTCCCATCTCCGACCGTCATCCGGCTTCGGACAAAGGTCTCGGCCTGGTCCCCATGCAGCGTCAGGGTCGTGCCCTTGGTCATTGCAGGGTCTATGGAGGGGAAATCATCCTCCAAATATCACGGTGACACCGCCTGCCAGATCGTTCAGCTCCGAGATACCATCCATGTTCATGGCCACGTAAAAATCAATGGACCCTCCCAAATGTTTTCCTCCATGTTTTTTTACCCCCCCCAAAAAAAACATGAAACGCATGCAAAAAATCGTTTTCTTTATGATTTATCTCCATCATTCTGAGTTTTTTGCATCGGGAGATCCTTATGAAATGCTATTTCTGGCACAACAAAGGAGCGCCCCCGCACGAAGTAGCTTCTGTGCGGAGACGCTCCTTGTTATTCCCTTATTTGTTGCTCAGGCATCCGAGCGGGAGAAGGCATTCTTCATATTGCAGCTCAGTTCAAAGAGGACCTTGTCCAGCGTATCGGCGGCGCGGGCCTTCAGCTCTCTGGCGATGGCCTCGTTGGCCTCCGCGCGCAGGGCGGCACGGCGGGCCTGGTCGGCCTCCTGGCCCTGTTTTTCGTCGTAGGCGTTCAACAGGGCGCGGGTGGCGGAGAGGACGCCCTCTTCGTAGCGCTCAATGTGGAAGATGGACTTGCCGTAAGCTGCATCGGCCATGGCGGCGATCATCCGGCTGACCCAGTAAAAGCTCTCGGTGGAGACTTCGCCGGTGGTACAGGCGAGGTAGGCCGGGGTGGTGTCCACATTGGCATAGAACGGCACCATCGTGTTGAAGGCATTGGACGCATAGGCGATCCACTCCACCGTGCGGAACTCCTCCGGCAGATCCGGGCGCATCTGGGTCAGCGCCATGAAGCTGTTGCGGTTGATGCCGATCGTACGGTAGGCACCCTTGCTCTTCGGGTCGCCATAGGCGGCATACGGGTCATACGGTGTACCCTGATAGTGCGAAGACAGCAGGTATTTCACGTCTTCCGGTGTGATCTTCCGCTCCGGGACCATACACCAGGGCAGGTCGTCCGAATGCGGGGTATAGTCTGCATCGGGGCCTTCCCAGACCCAGGTGTTGGGGTTCAGATGCCGCAGCATGAACCAGGCGCGCGGTGTGTTATACACATGATCGGCGTCGTCGTGGCTGCCGAAGGCATCGCGCGGGTTGAAGCTGCCGTCCAGCGAGAGGTCGAGGTGGTGCTTGTCCACAAAGGCCTTCAGGTCGTCCGAGCACATGTAGTTTTCCTGTGCGCCGCAGGCGTCGGCAAAGTCGAAGCTGTCGATGCCGAGCTGGTTGGGCATCACGACATAGCTGTCGTCCGGCACACGGCGGGCCATCCAGTGGTGGCCGCCGATGGTCTCCAGCCACCAGATCTCGTTCACATCCTGAAACGCGATGCCATTCATCTCATAGGTGCCGTACGTCCGGAGCAGCTCGCCCAGGCGCACCACGCCCTCGCGGGCCGAGCGGATATAGGGCAGTACGAGGCAGACGATGTCCTCCTCGCCGATGCCTCCGGGCACTTCCGGCCGTTCCCCTTTGGCGGGCTGGTACACCACCAGCGGGTCTGCACCCAGAACGCGCGGGTTGGACGTGATGGTCTCGGTGGCCGTCATGCCCACATGGGCCGCATTGACACCCGCTGCCGCCCAGATGCCCTCGCCTTCCACGGCGTTGGGCATGGCCGTCATCCGCAGCGCATGGCCGGGCAGCGGCACCTCCACATGGGAGATCACCGACCGATAGACGGCCGGGTGCTCCTCCGGCTGCACGACCACGAACTTTTTGGCCGTAAAATGCCCCGAACCCGAATCGTCGTTGCGGGCGACCATGGTGGAGCCATCGTATGATGCGTTTTTGCCGACTAAAATTGTAGTACAAGCCATTGCTCTGTCCTCCGAAATTGTTTCCTTGTCTTTTCGGTTTGCCGAGACTATTGTAAGCCTTTTTTGGGGAAAAGGCAAGATTTTTTGAGAAGGGAGCGTGGAAGTACGGTTTATGGGACATAACAGAATTTATACTGAAATTATAGGAAGGATGCCAATTGACAACAACTTCCATTTCTCGTATGGTAACGGTATCATATCGTTCAGGAGGGATCTCTTATGAAACTGCTCGCGCACATCAGTGATGACAAGACCCGCACACAGACCATCGAAGAACACCTGACCAGCACGGCTGCACTGGCCGGAAACTTTGCCGCAGCGTTTGGCGCACAAGCAGAAGCAGCGTATACCGCCCTGCTTCATGACATCGGAAAATATAGCGTTGGTTTCCAGCAACGCTTGCAGGGTGGCCCGCCCGTTGACCACTCCACTGCTGGAGCCAAGGCCGCGATCCAGGACGGAAACATTCCCGCCGCGCTGGCCATTGCCGGACATCACAGTGGCATCCCCGACCTCGGAAATCCGCATGATACTGCCGACGAAAGCACATTGGTCGGCCGCTCCAAGCGGCGGATCGAAGATTGCTCCCAGTGGAAACAGGAGATCTCCCCTGCCAAAGCCGCTCTGCCGCCGTGGTTGCTCCGACAGCCGGACAACCTGACCATGGCCTTTTTCATCCGGATGCTCTACTCCAGCCTGGTCGATGCCGATTTCATCGACACCGAGACCTTCATGGACGGTAAAGCAGCCCCGCGTGGGATGGGGGAACCACTTTCCGCTCTGCTGGAAAAAGTCCGGGCACAGGCCAAACGCTACCTTGACAGCCCTGCCGCTTCCCCTGTCGCGCAGGAGCGGAACAACGTACTGCGGGCCTGCATGGAACAGGGTGCTCATGCACCACAGGGGCTTTATACGCTCACAGTTCCCACGGGCGGCGGCAAAACCTTCGCGTCCCTCGCCTTTGCGCTGGAACATGCTGTGGCACAAAAGCCGCAGATGGAACGCATCATTTACGTCATCCCCTACACTTCCATTATCGACCAGACGGCGCAGACGTTCGCAGATCTTCTGGGAGAAGACAATGTGCTGGCTCACTTTTCCGGTGTAGACTACAAGCTGACCGAAAAAGACGACCTGACACCTGCTCAGTACCGGAAACTGCTTTCCAGCGAAAACTGGGACGCTCCCATCGTGGTGACGACCGCTGTGCAGTTCTTCGAATCTCTCTACGCCAACCGCAGCAGCCGGTGCCGCAAACTGCACAACATTGCCAACAGTGTCATTCTTTTTGATGAAGCACAGACGTTCCCTACCGATTACCTGAAGCCCTGCGTTTCCGCCATCGCACAACTGGTCCAGCACTACCACACCACCGCCGTTCTCTGTACCGCAACGCAGCCCGCCTTGACGCCGCTGCTTCAGGAGCTTGCCCCCGGCCTGACCGCAAAAGAACTCAGCCCCGACCCGGCTCACCTCTATGAAGTCCTTCGCCGCGTGACCCGGCAAGATCTGGGCATCCTCTCCGCTGAGGCCCTCTGCGCACAGCTTTCGTCTGCCGAACAGGTGCTCTGTGTGGTCAACCGGCGCAAGACCGCCCAGGATCTGTTTGCACAGCTCCCCGCCGAAGGCAGCTACTGCCTGACCACCTTCCTCTGTGCCGCTGACCGCCGCCGACAGTTGGACGAGATCCGCCAACGGCTCAAGGCGGGGCTTCCCTGCCGGGTCGTCTCCACATCTTTGATCGAAGCAGGCGTCGATGTGGACTTTCCGCTCGCCTACCGTGAAGCCGCCGGGCTGGATTCCCTGCTCCAGACCGCCGGGCGCTGCAACCGGGAGGGCAGACGCGACCCGAAAAAAAGCATCGTTGCTTCTTTCCAGCTGGAAGGTCTGGCACCGCTCCCCATGCTTTCGCAGAATGTCAACGCCATGAACGCCACGGAGCGGGCCTACGATCTGCTCGACACACCGGATGCCATTCACAGCTATTTTGAATCCTTCTATCGTACCCGTGCAACGCTTGACAAACAGAACATTCTGGACGCTTTTCAGCATGGTATCAAGGGATGTCAGTTTCCCTTTGCACAGGTTGCCGGAAAGTTCCACCTCATTGATAACCACACTTACACGATCTATCTTCCCATTGAGGAAGGTGCCGACCTCTGCGCATCGCTTCGCGGCGGACACATCAGCCGTGCTCAGCTCCGCCGCCTGGGCATTTACAGCGTAGAATGCTATGAAAAGCAGTTCCGTTCGCTGGACGCCGCCGGTGCATTGGAACGTTCTCCGGATTTTCCCGATGATTCCGCCATCCTCGCTGATCCAGACTTGTACAGCCGCAGGACCGGCCTTTCGATGGAGATCGAAGAAGGCAGGGCGATCATCCTCTGAAAAGGAAAAAGCAGCAGAGCACACGACTCCACTGCTTTTCCCTCTAGGCTTTACAAATCTCCTAAATATTTCAATCCACATTCCCATCAGTTTCTTCAAAACTGGCAGAATGACCAAATTTATTATAGTAGATTTTACTATGTACCGCAAGGTTTTTGCAGAAAGTCCTTGATTTCCATTTTTACCCATGTTATAATCAGGGCCAGAAGGTGCAATTTACATATCTCTTAAATGAATTCGAGATAAAGAGGTGGTTGCAATGGGAAAATTCGATGTTCGCCTGAAAGTCCGACAACCGTTTGAAAGGAGGTGATGCGCATGTCTATGCGCATTGAAGTCTGGGGACCCTATGGATGCTTCTCCCGGCCCGAAATGAAGACCGAACGTGTCAGTTACGACATCATCACACCGTCGGCCGCAAGAGGGCTCGTTGAAGCGATCTACTGGCACCCTGGCCTGAAGTACCACATTGACCGCATCTACTTATTGAGTCCCATCCAGTTCACCAACATCCGGCGAAACGAGGTCCGCTCCACCCTGCTGGCTTCCGCAGCACTGTCTGCCGCCAAGGGAGGAATGCCGCCGGTGCTCTACACCAGCCAGGACATCCAGCAGCGCGCCGCTATGGTCCTGCAGAACGTCCACTATGTCATCGAGTGTCACTTCACCATGACCGACAAGGCAGCCCCCGGCGACAACCCCGGAAAATTCCAGGATATCCTTCGCCGTCGTTTGAGCAAAGGCCAGTGCTATCATCAGCCCTGCTTTGGCTGCCGCGAGTTCCCTGCCAACTTCCGGGAGTGGCCCGGCGGCGACATTCCTGCACTGGAAGAAGCCACGCAGGACCTCGGATTCATGCTGTATGATCTGGATTATTCTGACCCGGCCAACATCCGCTCGCAGTTCTTCCGGGCAAAGCTGGTCAACGGGGTGATGGATTGCCGGGATGTGGAGGTGTTCACATGATCTTACAGGCATTGACTGCTTATTATGAGCAGTTGCTCCGCACCGGACAGATCTCAGCCCCCGGCTGGGAGAATCAGTTCAAGGTCAGCTACTGGCTCCGCATCAACGCGGAAGGCCAGCTCATCGACCTCGTGGACTGCCGCCAGATGGTTCCGCGCGGCAAAAAAGAAGTGCTCGCCCCGCGGGAAATGGCGGTTCCTGCCCATGTCAAACGAGCTTCCGGCATTGCTGCAAATTTTCTGTGCGACAATTCCACCTATCTGCTGGGTGCAGACGAAAAAGGCAAGCCGGAGCGCTCCATCCAGTGCTTCGAAGCCTGTGCAAAGCTGCACCATGCCATTCTGGATGGGGTTGATTCCCCTGCAGCCAGAGCGGTCCTTGCGTTTTTTGACCATTGGAAGCCCGAAGAAGCATCGGCCCACCCGTTACTGGCTGACCGCTGGAAGGATATCACCGGAAACGCCAACCTTCTGTTCGACTATGAAGGGCCGGAGGGCAGCATCCTGTCCACTGAAGATGAAGCGATCCGAGCGGCATGGCAGCAGCACTACAGCAGTGCTTCGCCCGACGCTCCGCTGGTCCAGTGTCTCGTGACCGGCCAGCAGGCCCCAGCCGCCCGGCTGCATCCTTCCATCAAGGGTGTTCCCGGCGCACAGAGCTCCGGAGCCGCGCTCGTTTCCTTCAACGCCCCGGCATTTTGTTCCTATGGGCACGAGCAGGGCGAGAATGCCCCTGTCAGCGAATATGCCGCCTTTGCTTACACCACTGCATTGAACACGCTGCTGGCCGACCGGGATCATTGCCGTATCCTCGGCGATACCGCTGTGGTCTGCTGGGCCGAAAACGCGTCCCCCAGCTATTCCTCCCTCGGCATGATGGCCATGTTCGGCATCCCGGAAAACCATGGTCTTACCGAAGACGACCTGAGCAAAGCGCTGGACAACCTTGCCAAAGGGCAGCCCTGCAGCTGGATGGGCGAAGATCTGCAGCCCGGCCAGCACTTTTATGTGCTGGGGCTCTCACCCAACGCGGCGCGTATTTCGGTACGTTTTTTCTACCGTGATACGATGGGCAAATTTGCCGCACACTTGCAGCAGCATGCGAAAGCACTGGAGATCGACCGTCCTCCTTACGACCAGGAACCACTTATCTCCATTTCAAAAATCGTCCGCGAAACATTAAACTTCAAAGAGCGCAATCCCAAACCATCCCCCCAGCTTTCTGGTGCGCTTCTGCGAGCCGCCCTTACAGGAGCCCCTTATCCTTCCACCCTCCTTCACAGCATTGCTTCCAGAATCCACGCTGACCAGAAAGTCACCCCAAATCGTGCCGCCATTCTGAAAGCGTATTATCTGAGGAACGCATCCACTCTTTCAAATCACAAGGAGATTTTGGACATGAAGTTAAACGATGATTCGAATTACTGCCCTTACGTACTCGGCCGCCTGTTTGCCACGTTAGAGCATATTCAAAGTGACGCCAATTCCGAAATCAACACAACGATTCGGGACCGTTACTTTAATGCCGCCTGCGAAACCCCCGAAGTTGTTTTTCCCACGTTGATCAATCTCGCACAAAAGCATCTGAAGAAGCTGACACCTGCACAACAAATCAATTACAATAAGCTTCTGACGCACCTTTTCTCCAAGATCGATGAAACCTTACCTGCACACACCACACTTCCCGAACAGGGCGCTTTCCAAATCGGCTACTATCATCAGATGCGAAAGTTTTACACCAAAAAGGATAAGGAGGACTAATTATGTCTGAACCCATCAAAAATCGTTACGACTTTGTTGTTCTATTCGACGTTGAGAACGGAAATCCGAACGGCGATCCCGATGCAGATAACATGCCTCGCATGGACCCCGAAACGGGTTACGGCATCGTGACCGATGTCTGCTTGAAGAGAAAGATTCGGAACTACGTCCAGACCGTAAAAGAAGATGCGCCCGGTTATCGGATTTATGTGAAGGACAGTGTTACGCTGAATCGAAGCGACCTGACCGCTGGCGATGAACTCGGCATCCACGATGATTTGGTTTCCATCCAAAAGGCCAGCACCAAAGAAGCCAAAGCAGTTGCTTCCAAGCTCAAATCTAAAGACCCGGATATCGACATCAAAATCCGCAACTTCATGTGTTCCGACTTTTATGATATCCGCACCTTTGGCGCTGTTATGACCACCTTTGTGAAGGGCGCGCTCAACTGCGGCCAGGTTCGTGGTCCAGTTCAGTTCGGCTTTGCACATTCCATCGACCCCATTGAGCCCCGCAACATCACGCTTACTCGTGTGGCAATCACAAAAGAATCAGATGCGGAAAACAAAGATACCGAGTTCGGCCATAAGCACATCGTCCCCTATGCCCTCTACCGTGCAGAAGGTTATGTTTCCGCCAATCTCGCCCGCAAGACCACCGGCTTCTCGGAAGATGACCTGCAGCTGCTGTGGGAAGCCATCCTGAACATGTTCGAGAACGATCACAGCGCTGCGCGCGGTAAAATGGCCGTGCGGGAGCTCATCGTCTTCAAGCATTCTTCGGAGCTTGGCAACGCCCCCGCTTACAAGTTGTTCGATGCCGTGACCGTCCAGCGCAAAGACCCCACCACCCCGGCGCGCAGCTATCGTGATTACACTGTCACCGTATCCGATGCCCTTCCGGAAGGAGTCAGCTGCGAGAGGATGTCCTGATGTCCGCCCCGGACGATTACCTATTGATGTCCGGCATCCAGCATTTTTGCTTTTGCCGCCGTCAGTGGGCGCTCATCCACCTCGAACAGCAATGGTCTGAGAACCTTCGCACTGCGGAAGGGCGGCTGGAACATACCCGCTGCCATGACACCGCGCAGACCGAACGGCGGGGCGATCTGCTCATCACACGGGGGATGAAGGTCGTCAGCCACCGGCTGCGGCTCAGCGGAGACTGCGATGTTGTGGAATTCCGGGCGGACCCGGAGGGCGTCCCGCTGCAGCACACCGAAGGCCGCTGGCGGCCCATGCCGGTGGAGTACAAACATGGCCGCGCCAAGGAGAACGACGCCGACCGGCTGCAGCTCTGTGCGCAGGCCATGGCTCTGGAAGAGATGCTGGCCTGTGATATCCCGCAGGCCGCGCTCTTCTATGAGGAAACGCGGCGGCGGGAACTCGTCCCGCTGACGGACGCGCTGCGCCAAAAAACGCAGGCCATGGCCGACGAGATGAACCAGTATTTCGCCCGCGGCTACACTCCAAAAGTCAAGCCGGGAACCTTCTGCAACGCCTGCTCCCTCAAAGAGCTTTGCCTGCCCGCACTGTACAAACGCGCCGACCCCAGGGCCTACCTGAAAGCCTATCTGGACGAAGTGCAAGCGGAGGACACGCCATGAGACAGCTATTGACCCAGCTTTACGTCACTTCGGAAGACGCCTATCTTTCGCTCGACGGCGAAAATGTCGTGGTCAGCCGCCAGAAGACCGAGATCGGGCGGGTCCCGCTCCACACGCTGGAAGGGATCGTCTGCTTCAGCCGCTCCGGTGCAAGCCCGGCACTCATGGGCAAATGCGCGGCCAAGGGCATCGACCTCTGCTTTTTCAGCCCCTACGGCCAGTTTTTGGCGCGCACCGTCGGCGAAGAGCGCGGCAATGTCCTGCTGCGGCAGACCCAGTACCGCATCTCCGACAGCGAAGCGCTGAGCTGCCGCTATGCGCGGTACTTCATCCTTGGCAAAGTTTACAACGCCCGCTGGGTACTGGAACGCGCCACCCGCGACCACCCGCAGCGCGTACCCGTAGAGGAATTCAAACGCACGAGTGCCCAGCTTGCGGCGACGCTCCCGCTCATCGAGCAGTGCGACGATCTCGACCAGCTGCGCGGTCTGGAAGGGGAAGCAGCGCAGCGCTACTTTGACTGCTTCGACTCCCTCATTTTACAGCAGCATGAAGCGTTTCCGTTCGTGTCCCGAAACCGTCGGCCGCCGCTGGACAATGTGAACGCGCTGCTCTCCTTTGCCTATTCTCTGCTGGCCCGCGACTGCGCTTCCGCACTGAGCAGCGTCGGGCTGGACCCGTATGTCGGCTTCCTGCACCGCGCCCGTCCCGGACGCCGCAGTCTGGCGCTGGACCTTATGGAAGAGCTTCGCGCCGTTTCCGCAGACCGGTTCGTGCTGTCCTGCATCAACCAGAAACTGCTGACAGCGAAGCACTTCCAGAAACAGGAGAATGGTGCTGTCCTCCTGACCGACGATGGCCGCCGCGCGTTTCTCAAAGCCTGGCAGACCAAAAAGCAGGAGCAGATCACCCATCCCTTCCTGAAAGAGAAACTGCCCTGGGGACTGGTGCCTTACGTGCAGGCACTCCTTCTGGCCCGGACTCTGCGCGGTGATCTGGAACTGTATCCGCCGTTCTTCTGGAAGTGAGGTGCGTCTATGCTGGTCCTGATCACCTACGATGTCAACACCGAGACCGCTGCTGGGCGCAAACGTCTGCGCAAAGTCGCCAAAAAGTGCGTGGACCACGGGCAGCGGGTGCAGAATTCTGTCTTCGAGTGCCTGCTGGACGCCGCGCAGTTTGCTGTTCTGAAGTCCGAGCTTGCCGCTCTCATCGACCCCGATCTGGACAGTCTGCGGTTTTATCAACTGGGCAACAACTATAAGACCAAGGTCGAGCACATCGGGGTGCATCCCCTGTTTGAATCCGGAGACGTGCTGATCTTCTAGCCTGTTCCCTCGGTGCGAATGGAAAGCACTCACCCCTTTTCCGTCTCCTTCGCACCATGTTTTCAAGCCGTTCTGTGCAGATCGCGGCTCTTTTTTCGGATGTTTTTGGACAAGCTCTTCCAAATCTGTGCAGATCGTTTTATAATAAAACAAAAGCGGAGATGTTTTTCTCCGTTTTTGCAGTCGCCCTCCTCGCGGAGGGCGTGGATAGAAATATCATCGACACCGCTCGCCTCGTCGATGATGAACAGCATGTCGCCCTCCTCGCGGAGGGCGTGGATAGAAATAATGTGCCTATCGAGCGCATCAAAAAGGGAAACCGTCGCCCTCCTCGCGGAGGGCGTGGATAGAAATCGTGTTGCACACGGGAGATTTTGAGAATACTTACCGTCGCCCTCCTCGCGGAGGGCGTGGATAGAAATTTTGAAGTGGGGGGCAGTAGTGGAACGGCAATAGGTCGCCCTCCTCGCGGAGGGCGTGGATAGAAATTCTGAATTGACTTGAATTTCAAGCGTTTCAACCCGTCGCCCTCCTCGCGGAGGGCGTGGATAGAAATCCGGTGCGCTGGGTGGGGTGCCGGGGCGCTGGCGCGTCGCCCTCCTCGCGGAGGGCGTGGATAGAAATTGGTGCGCGTGGCGCTGATGGATTGATAGCCGATGCGTCGCCCTCCTCGCGGAGGGCGTGGATAGAAATGGCGTCGTGGCCCAGATCACCCCGCTCACGCGGTGGTCGCCCTCCTCGCGGAGGGCGTGGATAGAAATAGCACCCCGCCCCATGAGGTCATTCGGCGGTTTTGTCGCCCTCCTCGCGGAGGGCGTGGATAGAAATATGCTGATACAAATATCGGACAGCTGCTGATAGAGTCGCCCTCCTCGCGGAGGGCGTGGATAGAAATGTGATGACAGTAGAAAGGCCCGTAGGTTAAACGCGTCGCCCTCCTCGCGGAGGGCGTGGATAGAAATTGGAAGAAAGAGGGCAAGAGCGTCAAGAAAGGCGGTCGCCCTCCTCGCGGAGGGCGTGGATAGAAATTCCAATGCCATCAAAGCGTTGTACCGTATCTGCGGTCGCCCTCCTCGCGGAGGGCGTGGATAGAAATTGAAAAAACGGTGGTGCTTTTATGTTTGCTGTTGGTCGCCCTCCTTGCGGAGGGCGTGGATAGAAATTCTCTGGCGGTCTAGCGTCCTAGGGAAAGGGGCTCGTCGCCCTCCTTGCGGAGGGCGTGGATAGAAATATGTCTGGGGTGTAACAAACTAAGTATAACACATGTCGCCCTCCTGGCGGAGGGCGTGGATAGAAATCGCAAATCTATTATAACCCGATTGCACCCGCTTGGGTCGCCCTCCTTGCGGAGGGCGTGGATAGAAATTTTGCCTCAGCCATTACCAAACACCTCCATCTTTGCGTCGCCCTCCTTGCGGAGGGCGTGGATAGAAATAGGAGGAACCCATGGCACTCAAGCGGTCAGAGATGGGTCGCCCTCCTTGCGGAGGGCGTGGATAGAAATTTGAGGAGGTATAGATTATGGGCAAGAACAATTTGTCGCCCTCCTTGCGGAGGGCGTGGATAGAAATGCCCCCTTGTGCGCCTCGCGCGCACGAAGGAGTAGTCGCCCTCCTTGCGGAGGGCGTGGATAGAAATGTCCCAATGGTAGAGCATACGGCCACACGGTTGGGTCGCCCTCCTTGCGGAGGGCGTGGATAGAAATCCCATGATTGTGCAGCTCCTTTCGTTTTTTGGAATGGTCGCCCTCCTTGCGGAGGGCGTGGATAGAAATGTGATGATCCACAAAAGCGTCATACTCCGAATTTGTCGCCCTCCTTGCGGAGGGCGTGGATAGAAATATGCCGTTTACCGCATCGGTCAGCCTTTCCAGGTGTCGCCCTCCTTGCGGAGGGCGTGGATAGAAATTCTCAACCGATGTGTGGTATATGCGCCGCCAGAGTCGCCCTCCTCGCGGAGGGCGTGGATAGAAATATCGGCGGTCGGTGCCCCTCGCTGGGTGGTCGTCGTCGCCCTCCTCGCGGAGGGCGTGGATAGAAATGATCAGCTGCATGGTGTAGTCGTCAATGGCCTTGCGTCGCCCTCCTCGCGGAGGGCGTGGATAGAAATAGCTTCAAGCGGAACCGCTGCCCCAGCAGTCTGGTCGCCCTCCTCGCGGAGGGCGTGGATAGAAATAGGACAACAAGGTACTGATGGAGAGCGACCCCGGAGTCGCCCTCCTCGCGGAGGGCGTGGATAGAAATTACGGCGATCATCTGGTCTTGAATCAGGAACAAGGTCGCCCTCCTCGCGGAGGGCGTGGATAGAAATTCCTACGCCATATTGCAGGAGAAGCGGCGCATCATGTCGCCCTCCTCGCGGAGGGCGTGGATAGAAATCTCGACGTACATCCCGATGCGGCCATCGGTGCCGGTCGCCCTCCTCGCGGAGGGCGTGGATAGAAATCCCCTCACCGCTGGAAGACTTGACCACATCGGAGGCGTCGCCCTCCTCGCGGAGGGCGTGGATAGAAATCAGCACACCAACGCCTGCGTCGTATAAGTCCGACGGTCGCCCTCCTCGCGGAGGGCGTGGATAGAAATGGAAGAGGTCAGAAAGGATGCCGCCCAATGTTTTGTCGCCCTCCTCGCGGAGGGCGTGGATAGAAATGCTTTCCAGTCGCTTGAGCACCCGGATTATTGTTGGTCGCCCTCCTCGCGGAGGGCGTGGATAGAAATCCCCTCACCGCTGGAAGACTTGACCACATCGGAGGCGTCGCCCTCCTCGCGGAGGGCGTGGATAGAAATCTGCCGTTTCGTGAGCAGGCCTTTGCTTTCCAGTGTCGCCCTCCTCGCGGAGGGCGTGGATAGAAATCAGACCCAGATATGGCGTATGTGATTTACAACTGTCGCCCTCCTCGCGGAGGGCGTGGATAGAAATAAAGTTGCGCCTTTTCCTTCAAAAACGTATGCGCAGTCGCCCTCCTCGCGGAGGGCGTGGATAGAAATAGGAAGTTTGTGACCTTATCCAGACCGGAAATTGTCGCCCTCCTCGCGGAGGGCGTGGATAGAAATTTGTGTTTTTTTTTGCGAAATTTTTACTATCAATGTCGCCCTCCTCGCGGAGGGCGTGGATAGAAATAGAAAACGTTCAAAGAGCTAAGGTACATATTGAGTCGCCCTCCTCGCGGAGGGCGTGGATAGAAATATCACCCGCAATCTGCGGCAGTATACGAACCTTGCGTCGCCCTCCTCGCGGAGGGCGTGGATAGAAATGGATTTTGCATCCTAATCATATCACTTGGAGCAGCGTCGCCCTCCTTGCGGAGGGCGTGGATAGAAATCGGTACTCGTCCACCTTATAAAGGCGGGTCGTGCGTCGCCCTCCTCGCGGAGGGCGTGGATAGAAATACCGATCATCTGACGCTTGCGGTGTAAAATATCGTGTCGTCCTCCTCGCGGAGGGCGTGGATAGAAATTCTTCCGGGAGTTATTGCTAATAGTATCAAGTTAAGTCGTCCTCCTCGCGGAGGGCGTGGATAGAAATGTCATGTTGTTGAGCGCCTTATGTAGGCGGTCTAGTCGTCCTCCTCGCGGAGGGCGTGGATAGAAATTATTTTGGTTTCTCGACAACTCCATTTTAGCACGGTCGCCCTCCTCGCGGAGGGCGTGGATAGAAATTGCGGACACCTCCCCGTCTTTGCAAAAGAGCTTTGTCGCCCTCCTCGCGGAGGGCGTGGATAGAAATTGCAAATCCACCGAACGAATACACGACCTGTCTGGGTCGCCCTCCTCACGGAGGGCGTGGATAGAAATTCTCCCTTTGCAGCCCTGCGGGGTTATGATGAGCAGTCGCCCTCCTCGCGGAGGGTGTGGATAGAAATTGGCGTCGGCTGAGGACGTGGGAGCGCTTGTACAGTCGCCCTCCTCGCGGAGGGCGTGGATAGAAATTTAGATACGCAATGGATAGAGCCACAAATATGGAAGGTCGCCCTCCTCACGGAGGGCGTGGATAGAAATACCAAGAGCGAAGGCAGCGCCAAGGTGGCGGGATAGTCGCCCTCCTTACGGAGGGCGTGGATAGAAATAACCATATCGTGTCGCCGGCAGACCGGGCAGCCCGGTCGCCCTCCTCACGGAGGGCGTGGATAGAAAGAGCTTAATGGTTCCGGTGGTCGTGCCGTTGCCATGTCGCCCTCCTCGCGGAGGGCGTGGATAGAAATCTCGATGACCAGTTCGGTGAAGTCCAGAAGATCGGTCGACGGAGGGCGTGGATAGAAATAACCGCGCCGTCATCGGTGGCGTACATCCCCAGCAGTCGCCCTCCTCGCGGAGGGCGTGGATAGAAATAAATGCTCAAGCAGTGTATTGTTGCCGACCGCAAAGTCGCCCTCCTTACGGAGGGCGTGGATAGAAATATGTAGCAGGTCTTGCCCAGAACAATGGTACTGGGTCGCCCTCCTCACGGAGGGCGTGGATAGAAATAGCTGGGTCATGGCTGGTCTGGGCGCTGCCGGTGGTCGCCCTCCTCGCGGAGGGCGTGGATAGAAATGCCTTGTCCCAGCTAACAGCGTATTCTGCCCTGCATCCCGGCATCGCCAACCTTTCCCCCATTGGCCTCATCGTGCGCGGTGCAAAACAAAAGCAACAGGCGGCATGACCCGTTGTGTGGGCCACGCCGCCTGTTGCTTCAGGGCTCGTTTGCCTGCAGCACACAGGCACAATACCCCGGTTCGGGCTGATAGCAGTGGATGGTCAGGTATTTGTCCACCTCCGGGCTGTAATCATGGAGGGTATGCTTCGTACCGTTCAGCGCCACATCTGCATAGGACACCAGCCACTTTTTGTCCCCATTGGGGAACACCTTGTAAAACGAGCGATTCAGCATTTCCTCCACCGGCACACCCTCGATATTGGCCATTTCCGCATTGCAATAGCGGAAGATGAAATCCACGCCGTGTCCATCTTCATTGAAGACCAGCTCGATGACACAGAACGCCAGCGGCATATCGTCCAGCAGGCTGCATTTTTCCAGCAGGCTCATGCTCATGGGGCGAGGCTTCGTGTCGGACAGCCCGATCTCCATGCGCAGGCGGCGATGGCTGCTCAGGCCGCGCTTGCGTCCCTGAAACGTGCGGCCGTCCGACATGGTATAAACGCCATCGTTGCCGATGTTTACGATCTGGCTGCGGTTCACTGCGATTCCCTTGCTGATGTTCAGGAACTGATCTTCCGGCAGAACAGACAGGACGCCGTGCATCGGCGCATACAGCGCGGCTTCCCCGCCGTCCATGCGGTGAAGGACCGTTTTCCGGTCGCTGCGGTAAAGATATAAAATGTTTTCCGGGCAGAGATTGTGTTTTTGCATCCATCTATTCAAGTCGCTCATCGCAGTGCTCCTTTGTCAGTTGATAACTTTAGTATAACATACTGCCGTGCGGCCGACAAGGAGGATTCGTGAAAAAGCGCAATTCAATGGAGCTTTCAACAATAATCCGAGGCATTTTTTGTTAAAACTCACGTTTTTGCGTGTCTCGCATAGAAACTATTGACTTTTCAGCATTCTTTTCGTATGATGAACGCAGAACACCGAATGGTTTTCCCCATAAAGCGCATACGCATAAAGCATAAAGCAAAAAGCATAACAGGAGGTTTCATGTTATGAAAATGACCCGCCGGGGATTTCTGAACATTTCCACTGCGGCTGCGGTGGTTTGCGCAGCTACACTTTTGCCCGT
>ULTW01004407.1_pt1 | contig 24143 bp, 19 predicted proteins | sample 1957961 | NCBI WGS metagenome assembly ULTW01 (sample SAMEA4835744, study PRJEB28245) | human gut metagenome | biome: gut microbiome; material: fecal sample | place: Denmark | collected 2008 | reverse complement strand
GATTTAAACAATTGGTCATTGCTTTTATCAATGTTTATTGCTTCCCACTGCGCCTGCGTCCCGCAGAACAGCACAGTATCCAGTTTATAACATTCACGGAAAGCATATACATCGATCGCTTCTATACTGCCTGGCAGCACAATAGAGGTCAGATTATCACATTCATAAAAACAACGATTAGAGATTTTCGTCACCCCTTTTGGAATGACAATTTCAGTCAGGCTTTTACAGGCGTAAAAAGCTGTAAGTCCTATAGCATCTACTGCAGCAGGGATTGTGACTGTCTGCAGGCTGCTACAGCCTGAAAACGCTCCAGCTCCAATCGTTTTGAGTCCTTCCGGCAACTTTACGTTTTCCAGATTACTGCAGTATCGAAAGACATCATTTTCTATACTAGTGACGTTTTTGGGTAACACAACGCTCTTAAGCTGTGTGCAAGTATAAAATGCACATTCATCTATCCTGATCACAGAATCCGGGATCGTAATTTCTGTGATTCCCGTATATGCAAATGCATACTCCGCAATCGCCGTAACACCATCCGGTACTACAGAATTTTTCCCGCCCAGCAACAGTGTATTGCTTTTGGAATCGATCAATGCCTTACAGTTCCCGCGGCTATCAAATACCGGATTCCCATCTTCTACTGAGATTTCTTCCAGTCCGCTACAACAATAAAATGCATCTTCACCGATCGTTACGCAGTTTTTGGGGATCGTAATCTTTTTCAAACCGGAACAGCCAAAAAAAGTTCCTTCTTCTAACGTTGTAAGTGATTCCGGTAACGTAACCGTTTGGATCTGCTCACAGTTCTGAAAAGCTCTGCTTCCAATTTCAGTGATTTCCTCTTTGATCACCACTTCTTTTATAGAAAGTGAACTGCGACTGAATGCATCTTCTTTGATCGCGCCTGTTCCGGAGATTGTCAGCACACCGTTTTCATCCAATTTCCATGTCGCATTTGCTCCATCCTCATCTGCACCGCAGGTTCCGGATGTCGTTCCGTCATCTGCCTGCGTCTGCACGCCGTATACTGCTGTGTTTTCCGATACCGCAGCATAAGTATTCTTGACAGGCGCAGTAACGATCGCCGCCATAGCAAGGGCAAAAAGCCCCAGTTTTATTTCTTTTCCTTTCATATCATTTCTCCTTTTACACTTTGCTTTATTGTTGTCTGACTCTCTGGACGAATTCTTCGAGCGTCAGATTTTCACCCATGATGATCGTCGCCGCATCCTTTCCGACATAGCGGAAATGCCATGGTTCAAATTCAATTCCCGTAATTTCTTCTTTTCCCTTTGGATAACGCAGGATAAAGCCATAATTCTGACAATGTGCTGCCAGCCATTTGCCTGCGGCTGTGTCTGCAAAGCCCTCCTCCAGCGCCGTATACGTATTTGATATGATATCAAGCGCCAGTCCGATCTGATGCTCACTTGCGCCGGGGATCGTGACCGCCTGTGCAGTCTTCTTATAAGCCTCCAGAAAAGATACATTTTTCCTCATATAATTTTTGATCTTACGGTTAAACAGCATATCCTGTCTGCTCATATCCCGATAAGGCGAACAGACTACCAGCGTAATGCCATCCTTTTTGGCATCCTGCATCATTTCGGTAAGCTCCGGAATGATCCGCTCATCACATTTCATGCTTCCCTTGATCACGCCCAGCTTCACTTCATAATCCTCCGGGATCGGATGCTGCTTATTGACAAGGAGCAGATTCCATGCATTCAGGTCAAAGAATGATTCCCATGATTCTCCTGTTTCCGTCTCTACGGTTTCTATTGTATTTTCCGATAACGAAAGCCCATCATTTGCTGCCAGCACATCCGTCAGACTGTAGGTCTGATTGACCGACTGTCCGTCCTCCTGCACCTGATCCATGAAAAATGCCGCTTTTCCCTGATACAGCATACTGTTTCCGATCAGAAAGAAAAAGACTGACGCCGCAAGCAGCAGAAGCTTTCTGATCACTGTCATTTCTTTCATTTTATCACCAGTTCAGTCCTTTTCCCTTTAACAGCTTTTTATAAGTGCTTTTCATTTTCTTTGGCACGATAACCTTCGCCTTCTTGGAAACGCCGCGGAACGCATTCTTTCTAACCTTTTTCAGCTTTGTTGATTTGATCTTGAGCGTTTTCAACTTCTTGCAGTTCTGCATGGCTGACTTTCCGATCACTTTTACCTGACTGCCGATCACGATCGTTTTTGCCTGCACACCCTTTAAGGATTTTGCAGCCAGTTCCGTTACTTTATAGTATTTTCCGTTCAGCTTGACCTTCGCCGGAATGGTGATCGTTTTGGCTTTCTTATTTTTCACACCCATGAAAATGACTTCCGAAGCATTTTTCACTTTATAGGTATATCCCTTTACGGTTATTTTCTGTCCCTTTTTCAAGCCGGTCTGTTCTTCTGGCTGCGGCTTTTCACTTTCTGCGGGCAGCTTTGCCACCGCCTCTGTTTTCGTTGCATGGCAGATCGTGCAGGTATAGGTTTTCACACCTTCTGCCTGCGTCGTCGGCTCCGTTGTTATCTTACCGCTGTCCCAGCTATGCTCTGTCTTTACACTACCGACCGTATAGGTATCTTTCATATCTTTAGCAGGCTCGTTGCAGATCTCGCACAGATAATAATAATGGGCAGGCTCCTTACAGGTCGCCTCTGATGCCAGATAGTTTGCAGCGATATTTTTTACCGTAAACTGATGCCCGAAAGCAGGGATCACAACCGGCTCCGAAATCTCCTGTGGATCTGTTGCCACCTCCGCCGTCCGGAACATTTTATTGCAGATCCGGCACTTATAATAAGCCTCTGTTCCGGACTCTGTACAGGTAACAAGCGTTTCATCCACCTTTACGATATCGTGATATTGGATCGTGGTTGTCGATTTAAACAATTGGTCATTGCTTTTATCAATGTTTATTGCATTCCACTGTGCCTGCGTCCCGCAGAACAACACAGTATCCAGTTGATAACATGCATCGAAAGCATATACATCGATCACTTCTATACTGCCGGGCAGCACAATAGAGGTCAGATTATCACATTCATCAAAACAACGATAAGGAATTTGTGTCACACCTTTTGGAATTACGATTTCAGTCAGGCTTTTACAAGAGGAAAAAGCAACATTTCCTATAGAATCTACTGCAGCAGGGATCGTAACTGCTTGCAGACCACTGCTTTCAAATGCAGCGTTTCCAATCGTTTTGAGCCCTTCCGGCAAATTTACCGTTTCCAGACTACTGCAGTCCCGAAAGGTAGCCTTTTCTATACTTGTGATATTTGCAGGCAGCACAACACTCTTAAGCTGTTTGCAAGCACAAAATGCATATTCATCTATCCTGATTACAGAGTCCGGGATCGTCATTTCTGTGATTCCCGTATAAGCAAATGCATACTCCGCAATCGCCGTAACACCATCCGGCACTACAGAATTTTTCCCACCAAGCAACAATGTATTGCTTTGGGAATCGATCAATGCCTTACAGTCCCCGCGGCTGTCAAATACCGGATTTCCATCTGCTACCGAAATTTCTTCCAGCCCGCTGCAATAATAAAACGCATGATTACCAATCGTTTCGCAGTTTTTGGGAATCGTAATCTTTTTCAAACCGGAACAGCCCAAAAAAGTTCCTTCTTCTAACGTTGTAAGTGATTCCGGTAACGTAACCGTTTGGATCTGCGCACAGTTCTGAAAAGTTCTTCTTCCAATTTCAGTGATTCCCTCTTTGACCACAACTTCTTTTATAGAAAGAGAACTGGAACTGAATGAAAATCCTTTGATCGCGCCTGTTCCGGAGATCGTCAGCACACCGTTTTCATCCAATGTCCATGTCGCATTTGCTCCATCCTCATCTGCACCGCAGGTTCCGGATGTCGTTCCATCATCTGCCTGCGTCTGCACGCCATAGACTGCTGTGTTTTCCGACACCGCAGCATAAGTATTCTTGACAGGCGCAATAACTATCGCAGCCATGACAAGGACAAAAAGCCCCAGCCTTACTTCTTTTCCTTTCATATAGATTCCTCCTTTTACAAATTGCTTCAATTATAGCATTTATTTTTTTCATTGTCATTAAAAAGAAACTTCGATATAATGGAAAGATAGATGATACAAACAGAAGCAGAAAGGATACTTATTATGGCTGGTTCAATATTTGGAACACATTTCAGAATAGAAACATTTGGAGAATCGCACGGAGAAGGGCTCGGCGTTGTGATCGACGGTTGTCCCGCAGGGCTTTCTCTTTGTGCAGAGGATATACAGCTTTATTTAAACCGTCGTAAACCCGGTCAGTCAAAATTTGCCACACCGCGTAAAGAGGCGGATGCGGTTGAGATCCTGTCCGGTGTATTTGAAGGGAAAACAACCGGAACGCCGATCGCACTTCTGGTCAGAAATACGTCCCAGCGGTCTTCCGATTATTCCGAGATCGCCTCTTATTATAGACCGGGGCATGCGGATTTTACCTTTGATGCCAAATACGGTTTCCGCGACTACCGCGGCGGCGGTCGTTCCTCCGGACGTGAAACGATCGGTCGTGTGGCAGCAGGGGCTATTGCCTGTAAATTATTACAGGAGCTTGGTATTACGGTCTGTGCTTACACAAAAGCGATCGGACCTGTCGAGGCTTCTATGGAACAGTTTGACCGTGATGCTATTTTAACAACTCCTACCGCTATGCCTGATCGAAAGGCTTCCGAAGAAGCGGAGGCTTATCTCTCAAGCTGTATGGAGCAGAAGGATTCCTGTGGCGGTGTGATCGAATGCAGGATAGACGGTGTTCCCGCCGGAATCGGAGAACCTGTATTTGATAAGCTGGATGCCTCCCTTGCCAAAGCCGTGATGTCAATCGGTGCTGTCAAGGCATTTGAGATCGGTGATGGCATAAATGTCGCTCATATGCATGGCAGTGAAAATAACGACAGCTTCTGCATGAAGGATGGCAAGGTTATCAAGGAAACGAATCACAGCGGCGGTATTTTGGGCGGTATTTCCGATGGCAGCCAGATCCTGCTCCGTGCCTATGTAAAGCCGACACCATCTATTTTCCAGACACAGCACACGGTCAACAAAGCCGGGGAAGAAATTGACATTCAGATCAAAGGACGTCACGATCCGGTCATCATGCCAAGAGCCGTTGTTGTAGTTGAAGCCATGACTGCTTTGACCGTTCTGGATCTGATGATGGACAATATGACCGCAAGAGTTGATTATCTGAAACAGATTTATACCAAATAAAAAGACCCCTGAGGGGTCTTTTTATTATGATATCTGATTTTTAATTATCTTCAATTTCTTAGATACTGCCTTCAGGCAGTCTTGAATATGCCTTATGATAGCAAACAGAAAATGAGAAGTCAAGACTCTACATTTTTTCCCAAAAAGAACAGCCCTACATGCACAGGGCTGTTCTCTGCCTCAGCCATCTCCCAAGGAGTCGTAACCGGCTGAGGCTTTTAAATAAAATGAAGTATGAAAAAATATGTGGTAGCTTAGTTCTTTACGTTGAAGGCTTTCATGCCCGGATATACGGCACTTTCTCCAAGTTCTTCCTCGATACGCAGAAGCTGGTTGTATTTTGCAACACGCTCAGATCTGGAAGGTGCACCGGTCTTGATCTGACAGGTATTCAGTGCAACGGCAAGATCGGCAATCGTCGTATCTGCTGTCTCACCGCTTCTGTGAGAACTGATCGCTGTATAGCCTGCTTTGTGTGCCATCTTGATCGCTTCAAGTGTTTCTGATACAGAACCGATCTGATTGAGCTTGATCAGAATCGCATTGCCTGCTCCCAGTTCAATCCCCTTTGCCAGTCTCTCCGTATTTGTTACAAATAAATCATCACCAACAAGCTGTACCTTGTCTCCAAGACGCTTTGTCAGCTTCTGCCAGCCTTCCCAGTCTTCTTCATCCAGACCGTCTTCGATAGAAATGATCGGGTATTTTTCGCAAAGGTTTGCCCAATGCTCAATCAGTTCATCTGCTGTATATTCACTTCCTGCCTTTGGCAGTTTGTAATATCCTTTTCCTTTTTCACTCTTCCACTCAGATGATGCTGCATCCATAGCAATCTTGAAATCTTTATCCGGTTCATAGCCTGCTTTCTTTACAGCCTCCAGAATCGTTTCGATCGCTTCCTCATCGGATTTCAGAGCCGGTGCAAAACCACCTTCATCACCTACAGAAGTAGCCAGTCCACGTTCCTTTAAGATAGAAGCAAGTGCATGGAATACTTCCGCACACCAGCGTAAGGCTTCTTTAAAGGATGGTGCGCCGACAGGCATGATCATAAACTCCTGTACATCCAGGCCGGAAGATAATGCATGGCATCCGCCGTTTACAATATTCATCATCGGAACAGGAAGTCTGTTTCCGGAAATACCGCCTAAAAATTTATAAAGCGGAAGCTCCAGAGCCGTTGCCGCAGCTCTTGCAGATGCAATGGATACTGCCAGGATTGCATTTGCACCAAGGTTTGTCTTACCCTTTGTACCATCTGCCTTGATCATTGCTGCATCTACTGCGTAAATATCAGATGCATCCATGCCATGCAGTACATCATTGATCGTTGTATTTATATTGTTGACAGCTTTTGCAACACCTTTTCCAAGATATCTGCTCTTATCGCCGTCACGAAGCTCCAGTGCTTCAAATTCTCCTGTAGATGCGCCGGACGGAGCGGTTCCTCTTGCAACTGTGCCATCAGCCAGATGGATTTCAGCTTCTACGGTAGGATTTCCTCTGGAATCCAGGATTTCTCTTCCGATTACTTTTTCAATACTTAAATTTTTCACTTTTTTCCTCCTTTAAGGACTGCGGAAATCCTCCCGGAAGCCGGTGACGCTTCCGGTTTTGTACATAATGTCATGTATCTATGATGCATGACAAGTTCAGCAGTGATACAAACTGAGGGTTCCACATGATTTATTCTATGTTAGTTAATTCTAACCGATATAATAATATACAAACTGCCTATTAATAATAAGGCTAATTTATAGGATATCCTTTCTCTAAGAGGCGAGCTGCTTACCAAGTTCTCTACACTCTTCCAAAGCTTCTTCGTCCGGTGTTTCATTACAGATCAGTCCTTCCCCGCCTACGATCTCGGCGCCGGCGCTCTGCATACGTTCTGTCCAGTCACGCATCCACTGTCCGTCTCCCCATCCGTAGGATCCAAATAATGCGATTTTCTTTCCTTTTGCAAATGTTTCAACAGCCATTACAAACGGCTCCATTTCGCTTTCTTCCAGCACTTCCGCGCCCATTGCGGGACATCCGAGTGCAAATGCTGCTTCATCTTTTAATGCATCTGCCGGAATTTCACTGACAAATACAAGTTCAGGCGTTTTTCCTGCTGCTGTAATGCCTTCTGCAACTGCCTGTGCCATTGCCTGTGTGTTGCCACTCTGTGTCCAGAATACTACGTAAATCTTATCCATTTTATTTCCTTTCCGGGCCTGGCCCTGTCAAACTTTTGATTAACTACAAACACTTATGATCTCTTTCATCCCGATCCCGCAGGATAAGAGATGGATGAGGCTTTCTTTTGCATATTCGAATCGGTCAAATAGTGCTTTCTTTGCTTCCGGATCTTTGTAAACCTTCCAGTAGCCTGTGTATAAGCTGTTTTTTCCCTGCTGTGACACAAATCCTTCCACGTCCTCCGGTGGATATCCGAGGATCAGTCCCAGTTCATGCGGAAAATCCTTCTTCTCCAGCATGTATTTCTGATATCGTCTGCGACAGGTATCTAAAATGCAATCAGGTGTGACATTGTCATAACCGAATCTGGTAAGAAGCTCTGCTACGTCTTTCCGGCTCAGATAGCTTGTAAGCTGATTTTCCTGATATAGCAGAAAAAGCACTCTGCCGTCCAAAAGTCCCATCTGATAAACGGATATGCCACTGTTTTCCAAAATATCATACATCGCCTTGTAATCATCCAGTCCGATACTGAACAGATTGGAAATCTTCATTCCGGTGATCAGTGGTGCACATTGCATTGCCAGCTCAACTTCTACCTGATTGATACTTTCTTCCATCGACATCTGCTTCAGAATTTTCCAGGTATCCCGACTCAAATCACAGCCTCCTCTCTTATTGGTTAGTTGTTTCTAACCTACTAAAATGATATAGAATGATTTACGTTTCGTCAAGGGTTTGAACTGATAATATTTTTCACTTATAAAAGGGAAATTATACACAATGGATGGGGTGTGAATGAATAAAAATAATAGATAGAAAACAGAATCCATCTATAAACGCAATCACGTTTGCCTACCCTGCGATTTATCTCGTTCCCATTTTACCGGGCTCCCGTCATGGGAACCACCGAGCATGCAAAATCGGTTTCACCGATGCTCGGTGGCTGCATAACGGATTTGACAAGCAAATCCATTACATTTCATCAGTGCTCCGTGATCGCTCGCTCCGGTAAAGGGAACGACAAATCTCGGTCGGCTACACTATCGATTGCTTATTATAGATGGATTCTGTTTTTTATTCTCTTATACTTTCTTATTTTTATTTAGATTGATTAGATTGAATTGCTAATAAAAATATATTATAAATTTTATGCATAATTCCCGCAGTGTAAAACCGGAGTTTTGTGATCTGTCTGCTGGAGGGATTTCTGCACATCGATCACGCGCTGGTTGCTGCTTCCCTTCCAGAGAAGCTTTGTATCGCGCAGCTCTTCCACATATTCGCCGTCTACCAGTACATTGACATATTTCATGACCGGATCATGCATCACGTTTTCCCAGACATCACCGGTGTAAAGCCAGATTGTCTTATTTGGAAATTTCTCGTGGATCTCTGTCATAAGAGTACGGACTCCTACACGGTTTGCTGCATGCAGTGGGTCTCCGCCGGAAAATGTAATTCCGGAAATATACGGTTTGGAAAGCTGGTCAAAGATCTCTTCCTTTGCCGCATCATCAAATTCCAGTCCGCCATTCGGATCCCATGTCACAGGATTCTGACAGCCCTTGCAGCAATGGCTGCAGCCTGCCACCCATAATACAACTCGCAGACCATCGCCATTCAGCATATCATCTTTGGTAATATTATGATATCTCATTACATACTCTTCCTTTCTGCGATCTCTGCCATTTTAGCATCAGATAATCTGGTATCTCCATGTACACGGGAATATGCCAGATAGCCGTTCATACGGTCGATCTTTGTCAGATTCCGACTGCCGCATTTCGGGCATACGTCCATTTCCAGTTCCTGATGTCCACAGTCATCACAGTAAGCAAGTGACATATTGACGCCTTCATAAAAGCCCATATCCATCGCACGGTGGATCAGCGACTTGATCGCTTCCAGATTGTAATCAATCGGATATTTGACATACTGGATCTTGCCACCGTTGCAAAGCTCCCAGAAACGATATTCCTTATCCTGCTTTTCGATCGGTGTGATATTCTCCGTTACATGGCAGTGGAAGCTGTTGGATACATATTCCCTGTCGGAAACGCCTTCCACAATACCATATTTGGCACGGAACTGTTTTACCTGCAGACCGCAGAGGTTTTCAGCCGGTGTTCCGTAGATCGCATACAGATTGCCATCTTCTTTTTTGAACTCATTTACTTTGTCATTGATATGCTCCAGTACTTCCAGTGCAAATTCACCGTCTTCCACAAGAGATTTTCCGTTATACAGCTCCTGCAGCTCGTTAAATGCCGTAATACCGAAGGATGCGGTTGCACTCTTTAAGATCGGTTTGATCTTATCATGCAACTGCAGATGTCCGCCTAAAAAGCCTCCTTCACAATAGGCAAGCGGATTGGTGGATGCACGCATCTCACCCAGATATGCATAGGTTCTGATATGCAGGTTACGGATCAGATTCAGATAATAATCCAGTACTTCATAGAAGTCCTTGTTTTCCTGTCTGGATTTTGCAAGGATCATAGGTAAGTGCAGGGAAACCGCACCAATATTAAAACGACCAACGAATACAGGTTCATCCTGATCATCTGCCGGATACATACCGCCTCTTTCATACCATGGAGAAAGGAATGCACGACAGCCCATCGGGGAAATGACCTTGCCATACTGCTTATACATGCTTGCAATATAGCCCTTTCCGGTCAGAGACAGCCAGTCCGGATACATCGTCTTTGCAGAACATTTCACGCCTGCTTCAAACACATCTTCCAGCGGTTTGCCCGGTCCGTGCAGGTTTTCATCATATAAAAATACGATCTTCGGGAATAATACAGGCTTCTTACATTCTTTCTTGCCCTGTCCACGTCTTCTGACATTCAAAAGGGAAATCGTTGCAAGCTTTGCAAATCTGCCTGTTCCGATACCTGCTGTTACCGTGATGAACGGATAATCGCCACGGCTTGAAGCTACGGTATTGAATTTATATTCCCAGCCCTGGAAACCCTGTTCAAATTCGCGCACAACGTCTGCGTAGGCTTCTGACTCTGCTGTTTCCCGGTCGATGCCGAGACGTACATATTTATCAATATCTCTCTGGTAGGATTTTTCCGCATACGGCTCTAAAATCTTATCTACCTCGGGTACGGTAAAACCACCATACTGCTGGGAGGCTGCGGAAAGCACGATATCACCGATGACATCAAATGCCACATCCAGTGTCTTCGGCTCGTTATACCAGATATTACCCATTTCAAAGCCGCCCTTTAAGACGCTTGCCACATCAAACAGACAGCAGTTCATCGTATCACGTCTTGCGGACATATCATGTACATAAATATAACCGTCACGACATGCCTGGATTTCTTCCGTTGTCATGAAGAATTTCTGATACAGCTCTTTGTTGAACTGGTTGAAGATCAGACTTCTCTTTGTGGATACCAGAGCGGAGTCCGTATTGGCATTTTCTTTATCTCCCACATACATGATGGACTGACTCTTTTTATATACATCGTCCATCATCTTAACAAAATCCTGCTTATAATTGCGGTAATCACGGTAGGATTTGGCTACGATCGGCTTTACATCCTCCAGTGCACTTTCCACAATATTGTGCATGATCGGGATTGGGATCTCATCTGTCTCCAGCTCATCCACTTTATTCACAACATACTGGCAGATATGCTTCTTTTCATCCTCTGTAAACTTTGTCAGCGCACGATATGCAGACTTTCCGACTGCATCAATGACCTTCTGGACATTAAATCTTTCCAGACTGCCATCCTTTTTGATAACCTTTACATCCTTCTGCGGATGATAAAGCTTTCCATATTCAACCTCGTCTCTGCTCTGTTCCATTACCTCGTTTGTCATTATAAAACTCAACCTCTCTTTAAAAAACAAGCGGCCAGCTTTGGCCGTCTATCTACATAATATAGCATTTTGACACATCCGCAAAAACTATATCTTGTGGTGTACAGTTACTAAGTATAAAAGAAACCGCCCTGCCTGTCAACGAATCCATATCAATAATAATGCACAAAATTAAAAGCATTATTTTAGCAGGATTACCACTTGTCAGATCGAACGGTTTCTGCTAGCTGCACTATTTGCTTCTTTCCTTTTCCTGATATACATGCAGAATGCCCTGTATATAGGCTTTGTATTCATCTCTTACATAGGCAGGTGCAACGATCTCTATCTCTGCACCCAGACCTGTCAGCCATCCATAAAACTGCTGGGACAATGATAGCCGGACACGCATGGTATAGTTGCCGTCTGCCAGCTTTCTGACACTGACAGCCTGACCAAACCGGTCAAAAAGAACACCTGCGATCGACTGGTCATAACGCAGCGTAACAATTTCCTCGTTTCCTGCAAACATACCGAATTTCTCTTCCGTATAAACAGCCGGATTGACCTTGGCTGCCACCTCTGTTCCTTCCCTGTCACGCTCTGAAACAGATAATGCCTGTATCTTATCCACACGGTAATGCTTCATGATCTGTGCTTTCGCATCATATGCGACCAGATAATAATTTTCATCCCGCCAAATTAGAAAATACGGACTGACTTCATAAAATGCTCCACTGTGTCTGCATTTCTTTTTGCCATCTGCCGTCCATTCCAGATACTGAAATCTGACCTGTCTGTTTTTCTGCATTGACTCATGCAGTCGATCGATCGTTTCATATATTGTTTCATTATCCGTTTTGTTCCGGTCTGACACATAAACCTGTCTGTTGAGCTGCTTCGCCTCAAACGGACTAGCCAGTGTTTCCAGCTTACTGATCAGCTGCCTTGATTTCTTTACCGTGATCAGGCGGGAAGCCTGCACCGCATCTGTCAAAAGTTTCAGCTCCGGCAGTTCAAAGCTGCGGTTTTTCAGATAATAACCGCCGTTTGCTCTTGCCCGGACACAGACGATCTCGTAGCCAAGCTCTTTCAGGGCACTGATATCCGCATATACACTTTTCCGCTCTGCAGGGATTCCGTAGCATTCCAGTCTGTCTATGATCTGCTGTGTCTTCAGCAGATGCTTTTCATCTGAATTTTCCTGCAGGATTTTCAATATATAAAGTGCTTTTAATCTCTGTCCGTTTCCTTTTGCCATAAAAAAGCCTCCAACTGGGAAAGATGATCGATCACGTAGGTACTTGCACCTGCTTTTCGTTCTGTTTTCGCCGGATCATACAGGCAGCAGTCCACGCCTGCATTTTTGGCAAGCTGCATATCCGATGTCATGGAATCACCGATCACAAGGATCCTGTCTTTTGGCACATCCACACCTTCTGCCCGGATCTTTTCCATGCACATCTCAAAAAAACGGATATCAGGCTTATTATAACCGATCTCCTCTGAAATAAAGATCTGCCGCATAACCTTGTCAAAGCCTGCCAGCTTCAGCTTATTTGTCTGCGTCCACGTCACACCGTTTGTTATGATATACTGATAAAAGCCTTCTTCTTTCAGCTTTTGGCAAAGTGTCAGGGAATCCTCCTGATAAAAATAGACACTGCCCAGTCCATGCTGGTATTTTGCCCGGAAATCCTCTATATCGATGCCTGCAAGTGTTTCATAGGCTATCCCTTTCTCCGCAAACCGTTCTCCCGGCGCAAACAGCGCAAATAACTGGGTAAAGCGGTTACGCAATACTTCAAGCCTTGTCACTTCTCCTTTTTCCAGTTTCTTCCAGAGTGCCAGATTGATCTCGGAATAGGTCTGGTAGATCTCCTCATCGATTGTGATATCATAGGCTGCAAATGCCTGAAACAAGGCTTCCCGTTCGGAAGCCAGAAAATTTAATAAGGTTCCGTCTACATCCCATAGCAGGATGTCATAATTTTTCTGCCGCATAGTTACCTCTTTCAGCGTCGCTTGATTTCCTTCCTCACTATAAAAACTTAAGGTGCTCTGTAAAGAGCACCTCTCTCATTTAAACCTCTGCTGTATCTGTTTTTCCCTCCGCAGCCTCCTGCGTTTCTTCTTTGGCGTCTTTTGTCTTCCAGCATTTGATTCCTACGAACATGCCCGCCGCTGCAACACATACGATTACTGCCATCAGTACAATATAAGAAAAAAACGAATTTAAAAACAAGATCAGATTATTCAAAATAACTACCTCCTATGAGTGCCAGTCTATGGACATATCTTACCACTTATTCATAAACATCGTCAAGTAAGTTTGTGCCGTCCGCCGCAGTTGTTGCCAGCTTATCGCAGCGTTCGTTTTCCGGATGTCCCGCATGTCCCTTAACCCAGATAAAATGTACCTGATGCTGCGCCTTCGCATCCAGAAGTCTCTTCCACAGATCCACGTTTTTTACCGCTTTTTTCTGGGAATTCTTCCAGTTGTTTTTCAGCCAGCCATCGATCCAGTGATCGTTAAACGCCTTTACCAGATACTGTGAATCGGAATACAGATCCACCTCACAGGGGCGGTTCAACGCCTCCAGCCCGATAATGGCTGCCATCAGCTCCATTCGGTTATTGGTCGTCTTTTTATATCCTGCGCTGTATTCGCGTTCATGCAATGTCCCGCTCTGATCGATATACTGCAGGACTGTTCCGTATCCGCCCGGTCCATCCGGGTTTCCGCGTGCAGCTCCGTCTGTATAAATCGTTACTTTCATTTACTCCATTCTCCCTGTTCTATAAAATCGGATGCCCGCTTTTCGGCTCTTTGTATCAGTGCTTCTTCATAACCGAGCATCTGCAGAAGTCTGATCGCATTTCTGCTGTTTGCCCTGCCCTGACAGAGCTGATATGGGAAGCTGATCTCATTATTTTCGATCCGTTCCTCAAAATGATAATTCTCATATGCATCTTTCAAAAGCTTCGTCAGTTCGACATCATGTGTGGCTGCAAAGCTGAAAATATGATCTTCTGCCAGACTCTTTAAGATCTCGGTCGATGCGGCGATCCGCTCTACCGTATTGGTACCGCGCAGTACCTCATCCACAAAACACATGACAGGATGCTTCTTTTCCTTTCCTGCATCAATGATGCGCTTTAAGGATTTGATCTCCACCATAAAATAGCTGCTGCTTGTTGCCAGATCATCCCGCAGTGCCATAGAGGTATACACGGCATAAAAATCCGTCTGATAGCTGTCAGCCGGAACTGTATAGATCGTCTGTGCCAGAATCTGGGAAAGTGCCACCGTCTTTAGGAAAGTAGATTTACCGGATGCATTGGAACCGGTCAGCAGCATGCCTTTTGTAAGCGTTACGGAATTGGCGACAGGATCTTTGATCAGCGGATGATACAGCTTTCTTGCACATAAGCCCTTCTGCCCAAATTCCGGAAGAGTATAATCAGGCAGGCTGCTCCGGTAAGCACCGATCGAGATCATTGCTTCAATATAACCCATTGTCTCGATGATCCGGATCATGTCCTGCTTATATTTTTTTGCTTCCCGCAGCATCGTATTAAATTTAATCAGGTTCACATGCAGTCCCATCCGCAGATAATCCATTACCACATCAATCGGATTCCCCGACATACTGTTCTGCTGCATCAGCACAGAAGAAAAGCGGCGGAATTTTTTAAATTTTGCCCGTCCTGCAGCGATCTGTTCCATCCATGGCTTTAATATCTCGATCGGATGCGCAGAAAACTCCTCTGTCACTTTTAAAATCCGGATAAAATAAGCAAAAGTCGTAATATACGGATCTATTTCCTTTTTCTGTTTAAAATATGTGACCATATTGATGCATAACAGCACACAAAGAACTAAAAGCCCATAGCCCGGATTGAAAAAGCAAAGGATCACTGCCATTGCCATCAGTCCCAGCATCAGATAATGTGACCGGTTACTGCCCTGCTCTACATCATCCAGATAGGCAATATAATCATAAATAGAATATTTGCCTGTTCTGCCGATTTTGGCAAAGAGCATCTGCATTGTCACTCTGTCATCCGGATGCAGCATAAAATACCTGATCAGCGTTTCGCGTTCCTTAAGTGTATCTTCTTCAAATACCGGACAGCGCAGCATCGTATAAAGAGATTCTTCCCCTGCTGCAGACAAGGTAAAATCCATGCTTTGAAATACCCGGTCCAGATCCAGATCGTTCCAGGTGATGGCATCGATCGCATCTTCCGCCTTTTTATTTTGAAAATGTCCGGCGATCGTTTTCAGCCTGCCTTCCTGGTATTTTTTCGTAGAAGGTTTTCCGTAATTTTCTGTCAGGCTTTTTTTCAGATTGCGCCATAATTTCTTTTCTTCCAGACTGCATCTGATCAGATAGATCACAAATAAGATCAGAAGTGCTGCTGCGAGTATCAGATATTCCATAATGTCTCCATTTATTCCTGTCTCAGTCTGTCTGCGATTTCGTTAGCCTTTGCATACAGCTTTTCGGGATCTTCCCCGATGAAGAACTTTCCATCCTCATACAGGATCTTTCCATCGATCATCGTCATTTTTACATTCTGCTTACTGCCGCTGTAGACAATATTCTTTGCTATATTGTTGATCGGCTGCATATTCGGCTGGTGCATATCGATCATGATCAGATCCGCATATTTCCCCGGTGCCAGCACATCACTGTCTGTAAGTCCCATTGCCTTTGCGCCGTTGACTGTAGCCATCTTCAAAACTTCAATGGCATCCGTACTTGCCGCATCCATATCCCGGTATTTGGCAAGTCCCGTGACAAGGAACATTTCCCGGAACATATCCAGACAGTTATTGGAGCCTGCACCGTCTGTACCGATCGCAACCGGAATGCCTTCTTTTAAAAAGCGGCTGACCGGTGCGATACCGCTTGCCAGCTTCAGATTGGAAGCCGAATTTGTCACTGCTGTCAGCTTCTTTTCTTTAAAGATCTCAATGTCCTTATCGTCCATATAAACGCAATGATATCCACCGCCACCGTAGTCAAACAGCCCCAGATCATTTAACAGCTGTGTTGGTGTCATACCGTATCTTTCTTTGCATTCCTCTACCTCCCGCTTTGTTTCGGCAAGATGAGTAAAGAATGGCGCCTTATGTCTTTTGACGATCTCAGCAACCTGCATAAGCAGCTCTTTTGGGCAGGTATATTCCGCATGGATGCCCAGCATATAAGAAGAAAGGCTGTTCACTCCATTCAGCTTCAGGAAACGCTCTTCCATGACCTCCGGTGTAGGTCCGAACATATTCAGTCCGCTGACCTGCACATTACGCATCCCACATTCTGTATACGCATTGATGATCGTTTCCGGTGTCAGATACATATCAAACACAGCCGTAATACCACTTGTCAGATATTCCAGTACAGACATTTTTGTCAGCTCATATACATCTTCCCCCGTCATTTTGGCTTCTACCGGGAAGATCCGTTTTTCCAGCCAGCCCTGCAGCGGCTCATCATCCGCGATCGAACGAAACAGTACCATCGCAGAATGGGCATGGGCATCCTTAAAGCCGGGCATTAACAGATTACCCTCACAGTCGATCTCCCGATCCCACAGGATTGTCTGCAGCCCGCTCTTTTCATAGACAGTTTCGATTTCTTCATCCGGTCCGACATAAACGATTTTCTGTCCGCTGACCCAAAGCTGTCCTTCCGTTACCTGCACAGGCTCTTCCATGGTCAGGATCTTTGCATTATAAAATCTGATATTCATTCTTCTCTGTTTCTCACTTTCCTTGTCATTGTAAATTTGCTCTTCCGAATCCCTCCGGCAAAAGCTCTTTTAATGTATATACCTTATATTCTGTCTCACTTTTTGCCACGATGATCTCAAAATCAGGCTCACAGAATTCCATCATAACCTGCCTGCAGACACCGCATGGCGCAGCATAATCATGCTCGCCTTCTTTACCGCCCGTGATCGCGATCGCGGCAAATTTCAGTTGTCCTTCGCTAACTGCTTTGAAGATCGCTGTCCGCTCCGCGCAGTTGCTCGGTCCATACGCCGCATTTTCGATATTACAGCCACTGTAAATCTTTCCATCCTTTGTCAAAAGGGCTGCGCCGACCTGAAAATGTGAATACGGCGAATAGGAAAAAGTCCGCGCGGTTAACGCCTGTGCAATCAGCTGTCTGATTTTTTCTGTCTCTAACATATTATACCTCACCAAACCGGATCACACTCTCCGTTACCAGCTTTTTGAATTTCGGTGCTGCTTCATTTGCCGCTTCCTGTACTTCCTTATGGGAAAGCGGTACTTTGGAAATGCCCGCCGCCGGATTGCAGACACAGGAAATGCCGCATACACGCATTCCAAAGTGGACTGCAGCGATCGCTTCCACAGCGGTGGACATACCGACTGCATCCGCGCCCAGAATACCTGCCATCTTTACCTCTGCAGGTGTTTCATAGGAAGGACCTGTAAACTGGATATAAACACCCTCCTGCAGCAGGATCTGTTGTTCTTTTGCCACGCTGCGGATCACATCGGAAAGCGCCGGATCATATACATGACTCATATCCGGGAATCTGACACCCGGCTCTAAATTTGGTCCGATCAGCGGATTCGGTACAAAAGTCGCGATATGATCTGTGATCAGCATCAGATCTCCTGCATGAAATGCGGGATTGATCCCACCGGATGCATTGGTCAGAAACAGGATCTTCGCGCCCAGAAGCTGCATCAGCCGTGTTGGCAGCACAACATCCGAGATCGGATAGCCTTCATAATAATGGACACGTCCTTTCATACAGACAACCGGAACCGTTCCGACATATCCAAAGATAAATTTGCCTGCATGCCCCGGAACCGTCGATACCGGAAATCCCTCGATCTCCTTATAGTCGATCTCCGCTTTCACCTGAATGCCATCTGCATAATCCCCCAGACCGGAACCAAGTACGATCGCTACCTGTGGCACAAAATCTGTCTTTTCCCTGACAGAGCAAAGACATTTCTGTAATTTTTCAGATACCTCATTCCTCATAGCCTTCCTCCTGTTCTTCATAAGCCTTTACATATACATAGTTTTCATTACTTCGTTTCATCGTTTCGTGGAATAACATGGCACGCAGCAGATCTTCTCCGCCCGTATCCGCCACGATTACATGCATGGAAAGTGCCTGCTCCACATCTGTGATCGTCAGATCATCGAGGAATACTTCTTCTCCTGTCCGCAGCATATTGGACGGGATCAGCAGATAACTGCCCAGCTCTCTTCCGTTTTTCCGTTCTTCCTGTAATTGTGCGATCAGATCCTGCGCTGTGATCAGCCCGGAAACCGTGATCGTTTCCCCAAAGAAATCATTGCGGATCTGCTTCACATAGATCCGAAGTTCCGGAAATGCCTCCATTGTCTGCGCTGCAATTTTGGAAAGCATCGGTGCTGCCAATTTCCCCGTTGCGATCGTGATCGTCTGCGAAAGTGACTGTTTCAGTTGCACATAGGTATCTTCCGCAATCTGCCTGTGTAGTGCTTCTTCAAACTCCGTCCATAAAAGGCGCATCATACCGACACCGTTTTCCAGCTGGATATAGCCATCGTAGCGTTCCTCCTCCGGGAAATCACGCTCCGCTAAAATATACCATTCATCACTGGCATGGATAAAATGCAGTCCGTATTTTTCATAAAAGCCCTGCTGATAGCTTTCGATCAGATCAATAACTGCTCCCGCCTCTTCCTTTGTATACAGATCCAGCTTCGGCAGATCATCACGGTACTTTGTAATTCCCGCCGGAACCGCGGAAACGCTGCGCATAAAAGGCAGATATTTACTTAAATCTTCAATCGTACGACGCAGATGCTCCCCGTCATTGATATTCTTACAGCAGACGATCTGTCCGTTCATTTCCACATGTCCTTCATACAGCTTGTCAATGAACTTCAGCTTGTCCCCCGCAAACCGGTTATGGAGCAGCTTACAGCGTAGCTCCGGTTCCGTAGACTGGACAGAAATATTGATTGGCGCAAGCTGCATCTTGATGATCCTGTCAATGTCCTTTTCCGTCATATTGGTCAGCGTGATATAATTGCCCTGTAAGAAAGAAAGACGGGAATCGTCATCCTTAAAATACAGTGTATCACGCATGCCCGGCGGCATCTGGTCGATAAAGCAGAACAGACATTTATTGCTGCAGCTTTTGTACTCGCTCATCAGATCATTTTCAAATTCCAGCCCCAGATCATCATCATAGTCTTTTTCTATTTCAAGCTCCCATTCCTCGCCGTAGGGCTTGCGGATCAGTACGACCACATATTCGTCTTTGATCATATAGCGGTAATCAAAAACATCCTCGATCGGTTCGTCATTAATGGAAAGCAGTACATCTCCCGGCTCGATCTCCATTTCTTCGGCAATAGAGCCCGGCTGCACTTTACTGATTATATGTTCACATTTGTTTTTCTTCATTCTGACTGTCTTTCATATTGCTTATTTTCCTGTTGCAGAATTTATCTGCTCTGCGCTGATTATAACAAGAAACAGGGTATGATTCAAGTGCAGAGCACTCGCCTTCATACCCTATCCCGTGTTAAATAATAATGCAAACCAGTCCGCCGTTTGTGTCATTGACGATCTTCTGCATGCTGTCCTGTAATTTCAACTGGCTTTCTTCTCCGATCATTGCAATTTTGGTTGTAATACCGTCCTGTACCATCTGTTCCACTGTTTTGCCAAAAATATTCGTATCCCAGATACCGTCAGATGCTTCATTCTGTCCGATATACCCGATCAGATCCTCTGCCTGTTCCTTGGTACCGACGATCGGTGCGATTTCCGTCTCGATATTGGCACGGATCATATGGATCGATGGGCTCTTTGCCTTGATCTTGACACCATATTTGCTGCCATGACGGATAACCTCCGGTGCTTCCAGCTCAATCTCGCTGCGTTCCGGTGTTACCACACCATATCCCTTCTGTCTTACCTGATCGATCGCCTGCAATACCTTCTTATATTCCTTCTGCATTTTAGAGGCTTCTTCGAGATAGTCCAAAAGCTCATATTCGCTTTCCACCGGCTGTCCGAGCAGGTCACTCAGCATTTCATAATAGTAGCTTTCATCAATATCCAGATAGCATTTGACACTACCATCTGCCAGATTGATCCCATCCATCCTCGTCTTTTTCACATAAGTGTCAGAAAGCATGATCGGATGCTCCATGATATCCCGCATATAGGAATAAGCCGGTATAAACTGGCGGATCTCCTGCAGTACACTTTCTTTCAGCGGATGCTCTGCAGACAGCATTTCCACCCATTTTGGCATATAAAATTCCATACAGCTGATCGGAAATTCCAGCAGGATATTTTCCATGATCCTATTGATATCTTCTTTTTTCAGCTGCGTGCAGTTAACCGGAAGAACCGTTACCTGATACTTTAAGGACAACGCCTCTGCATACTGCTTTGTTTCTTCCGCAAGCGGTCTTTCGCTGTTTAATAGTACCAGAAACGGCTTGTGAAGCTCCGAAAGCTGCTTCAGTGTTTTTTCCAGCGCCGGTTCATAATTTGCCTGTGGGATATCGGAAAAGCTGCCATCTGTCGTGATCACGATCCCGATCGTGGAATGATCATGAATGACCTTATATGTACCAAGCTCAGCCGCCTGTGTAAACGGGATCTCATAGTCATACCACGGCGTTTTTACCATGCGCTCCGCATCTTCTTCCATATGACCGACCGCACCATCCACCATATAACCAACACAGTCGATCAGCCTTGTTTTTACCGTCACATCACCGATCGTGATCTGTGCTGCCTCACTCGGAATAAACTTTGGCTCTGTCGTTGTGATCGTCTTACCGGTTCCACTCTGCGGCAGTTCATCCACCGCCTGTTTTTTACTGTATTCCTCTGTCATATGCGGCAGAACGCACACATCCATAAATCGTTTGATAAAGGTGGATTTTCCTGTTCTGACCGGTCCGACCACACCAATATAGATCTCGCCGTTTGTTCTTGCCTGCATATCTTTGTATACATCAAATTCCGAATTTTCTGTTTTCATATTCTCTGCCCCCGCTTTTGTTTGTATCATGTATATGGGGGCAGGTTCCAAAATATGAATGAAATTTCCTATTACACAGAAACGAGATACACTCTGCGAATCTTGTTCTGATTAGCGGTCGTCAAATGCGCCGCATAAATGCGTGCATTTTCCTCGTCGCATAACAAAAAGTCCCAAAAATATACATTTCCGAGACTTTTCCTTACTATACTATATGCTTATCAGCTTTCGCTTACTGATTAGACAATACCCTGAGCCTTCATAGCCTCTGCAACCTTTAAGAATCCGGCTACGTTAGCACCTACAACGTAGTTGCCTTCCTGTCCGCACTTCTTAGCTGCATCATCCAGATTGTGGAAGATGTTAACCATGATACCCTGCAGTTTTGCATCAACTTCCTCGAATGTCCAAGAAAGTCTCTCGCTGTTCTGGCTCATTTCCAGAGCAGATGTAGCAACACCGCCGGCGTTACTTGCTTTACCCGGGCAGAACAGAATGCCGTTCTCCTGCAGATACTGTGTAGCTTCTAATGTAGTAGGCATGTTAGCACCTTCAGCTACTGCGAAGCATCCGTTTGCAACAAGTGCTTTTGCATCATCCAGATTTAATTCGTTCTGTGTTGCACATGGAAGAGCGATATCGCATTTTACATTCCATACGCCATGCTCGCCGTTCTTCTTTTCATGATACTCTGCGCTCTTTCTTGCTGCAGCGTACTCTGTCAGACGTGCACGTTTTACTTCTTTAACTTCTTTCAGAAGTGCTACATCGATTCCTTCCGGATCATAGATCCAGCCTGTAGAATCAGAACATGTAACAGGCTTAGCACCAAGCTGCTGTGCTTTCTGGATTGCATAGATAGCAACATTACCGGCACCTGAAACAGCGATTGTCTTGCCTTTGATGTCTTTGCCGTTGCACTTGAGCATTTCTTCTGTTAAGTATAATAAACCATATCCTGTAGCTTCTGTTCTTGCTAAAGATCCGCCGTATGTAAGACCTTTACCTGTTAAAACGCCTTCATATAAGTTGCGGATTCTCTTATACTGACCATACATATAACCGATCTCACGTCCGCCAACACCGATATCACCGGCAGGAACGTCTGTATCAGCTCCGATATGCTTGCAAAGCTCTGTCATAAAGCTCTGGCAGAATGCCATAACTTCTCTGTCTGATTTACCCTTAGGATCAAAATCAGAACCACCTTTACCGCCGCCGATCGGAAGGCCTGTTAAGGAGTTTTTGAAGATCTGCTCAAATCCTAAGAATTTGATAATACCAAGGTTTACAGATGGATGGAAACGAAGACCACCCTTGTAAGGTCCAATTGCACTATTAAACTGTACACGGAAACCGTTGTTTACCTGAACCTGTCCCTTATCATCTACCCAAGGAACACGGAACATGATAATTCTTTCCGGTGTTGTTAATCTCTCTAATAAAGCGTTCTTTCTGTACTCTTCTTCGTTTGCTTCTACGACTGTACGAAGAGACTCCAATACTTCTTTGACTGCCTGATGGAATTCAGGCTGAGCTGGGTTCTTTGCAATAACCAGTTCAATGACTTCATCAACATATGACATTTTCAATGTCCTCCTTTGGTTTAATAATATACATGACATGGACCCCATTGCCCAAGCAATATTATAAACGATAATTTTTATTTGTACAAGAGAATAATTGTATACATGTATAATAATTCTGCATTTTTTTACAATTTTCTATGTTTTTTCTATATTTCCTGTAACGTCAGACTTTCCCCCTGTGCGAAAACCTGTCTGCCGCCTGCAATGACAAATAACATTACACAGGCACTTGTAAACAATAACTTCCTCATTCCTCTCTTCTTCATTTCATGCCTCCTAAAAACAGTATATGTTTATCCTATTGTTCCTCACATAAAATCACAAATAAATAGCAAGTAAAATCACAACCGGAAGAAATTAATAACAAAATATGCGCGGAGATGATACAAAATTGCTTCATTCCGAATTGTTTCCCAAAAAAACTTGTATTTCCGTAAAAACTTGTCTACAATAAATAAGTATGCTAAAAAAGCTTATTTGAGAAAGGAAATACAGCATGGACACCAGAAAAATCGTACAAAAATCAGTTAATATTTTAGTAGAATATTATGAAAACAACATCCAGCCTTTTAAAGATGCCATGGATGATGACATTCTCTGGATCGGACCTCTGCAGGGGCAGATGATCCGCGGAAAAAAGAATTTATCAGACACTTATGCATTGGAAGAACATGATCTGACTTTTGATGTATTTGACATGCAGGCTTCTGTCGTTTATTCAACAAAGCAACATTGTGAAGTATTGCTGACTTTTATCGTTGATACGCATTATCCTGATCAATCCGTCATACGTTGTCATCAACGGGTTTTATTATCCTGGCAGCATTATATTGAACATACCGAATCCGGAAAACGAATCAGCCATGATCTGATTCATAGCTGTTTTATTTCAAATGCCATTCCGGCAGATACCCGAGATACCATTTATCCGGTTCATTTTACAGAGCTGCCATTTTCACAGGAATTCAGCGTTGCACCAAGTGGCAGACATATCACATTGCTTGGCAAGCACAAACAACAATTATATTTGCTGGATAAGCAGATCATCCGCGTCCAGAGCCACAAACGCGGCAGCAAAATTTTTACACTGGATGGTGTTTTTGAATCAACAGAGTCTCCGTCCCGCATTTTCAGTGAATATCCTGATGTATTTGTCCGTGTGCACAGTATGCATCTTGTAAATCCGATCTATGTACAGTCTGTCCGCAGATTTGCACTCCTTTTACAGGACGGA